>ERZ1026850.157-NODE-157-length-44163-cov-8.582049_pt1 | contig 44163 bp, 37 predicted proteins | sample MGYA00380155_ERZ1026850 | MGnify/ENA primary metagenome ERZ1026850 (study PRJEB33269, sample SAMEA4719791) | human gut metagenome | biome: human-associated habitat; feature: organic feature; material: feces | place: Cameroon | collected 2013-10 ... | reverse complement strand
TCCTCTTCGTCGGCAGCGTCAGATGTGTATAAGAGACAGGTACTTCTCGAAGAACATGGAGTAGTTACCACGACCCTGTGTCTTGGAACGAAGGTCTGTAGAATAACCGAACATTTCGGAAAGCGGAACGAATGCACGAACCATCTTGCCTCCTCCGATATCGTCCATACCTTCTACACGTCCACGACGTGAGTTCAGGTCACCGATTACATCTCCCATATATTCTTCAGGCATTGTTACCTCTACCTTCATGATAGGCTCAAGAAGTACAGGTGATGCCTTTGCCATAGCGTCCTTGAATGCCATGGATCCGGCAATGTGGAATGCCATTTCTGAAGAGTCGACTTCATGGTAGGATCCATCATATACAGTAGCGTGAACGCCAAGTACAGGGAATCCTCCAAGAATACCAGCCTGAGCTGCTTCCTGGATACCTTCACCAACTGCAGGGATGTATTCCTTCGGAATAGCACCACCGACTACAGTGGATTCGAATAACAGGGTAGGCGGATCGTTGATCAGGATGTTTGCCTTAGGATCAAACTCGAACTTCTCGCAGTTTGCTTCCAGGGGCTCGAACTTAACTTTACAGTGACCGTACTGTCCACGACCACCGGACTGCTTAGCGTACTTGGAATCAACATCAACAGCCTTGGTAAAGGTTTCCTTGTATGCAACCTGAGGTGCACCAACGTTAGCTTCTACCTTGAACTCACGAAGGAGTCTGTCTACGATGATTTCCAGATGCAGCTCGCCCATACCAGCGATAATGGTCTGACCGGTTTCCTGATCAGTATGAGCTCTGAAAGTAGGATCTTCTTCAGCAAGCTTTGCAAGAGCTTCACCCATCTTGCCCTGTCCTGCCTTTGTCTTGGGCTCGATAGCGAGCTCGATAACGGGTTCAGGGAATTCCATGGATTCCAGAATAACAGGATGCTGCTCATCACAGATGGTATCACCTGTTGTAGTAAACTTGAAGCCTACTGCAGCAGCGATATCACCGGAGTAAACCTTATCCAGCTCTGCTCTCTTGTTTGCGTGCATCTGAAGGATACGTCCTACACGCTCTTTCTTATCTTTTGTAGCATTCAGTACATAAGAACCGGAGTTCATTGTACCGGAATAAACTCTGAAGAATGCAAGCTTTCCAACGAAAGGATCGGCCATGATCTTGAACGCAAGCGCTGAGAATGGCTCCTCGTCAGAAGAATGTCTTACAACTTCGTTGCCGTCCAGGTCAGTTCCCTTAATAGGAGGGATATCTGTAGGAGCAGGCATGTACTCAAGAATCGCATCAAGGAGCTTCTGTACACCCTTGTTTCTGTATGCAGAACCGCAGCAGACGGGAACAGCTGTACACTCACAGGTTGCTTTTCTTAATACTTTCTTCATTTCCTCTACAGAAGGTTCTTCACCTTCCAGATACATCATCATCAGATCGTCATCTAATTCGCAGATCTTCTCGATGAGTTCGGAACGATATAATTCAGCATCATCCTTCATGTCGTCCGGGATATCAGTAATGGTAATATCTTCACCCTTATCGTCATTGTAGATATATGCTTTCATTTCAAAAAGATCAATGATTCCCTTGAATTCGTCTTCCTTACCGATAGGTAACTGAAGAACGATCGCATTCTTGCCAAGTCTTGTCTTAATCTGTTCTACGGCTCCGTAGAAGTTGGCACCTAAAATGTCCATCTTGTTTATGAAAGCCATTCTCGGAACATTATAGGTATCAGCCTGACGCCATACGTTTTCTGACTGAGGCTCTACACCACCCTTTGCACAGAAGACACCAACAGCACCGTCCAGTACACGAAGTGAACGCTCTACTTCTACAGTAAAATCTACGTGTCCAGGGGTATCAATGATATTGATACGATGCTCCAGTGCACCCGGCTTAGGCTTGCAGTTCTCTTCCAAAGTCCAGTGGCATGTTGTAGCGGCTGATGTGATGGTAATACCTCTTTCCTGCTCCTGTTCCATCCAGTCCATGGTAGCAGTACCTTCGTGAGTATCACCAATCTTGTAGTTAACACCGGTGTAGTACAGAATACGCTCTGTCAGAGTAGTCTTACCAGCATCGATGTGAGCCATAATACCAATGTTTCTGGTTCGCTCTAATGGATATTCTCTTTCAGCCAAAGGTTTTTCCTCCTTATATTAGTCCGGGCAAAAGGCAAGGCTTAGAAACGATAATGTGAAAATGCCTTGTTTGCTTCTGCCATTTTGTGCATATCTTCTTTTCTCTTAACTGCAGCACCTGTATTGTTTGCAGCATCAAGAATTTCATTTGCAAGTCTGTCTACCATGGTCTTTTCGCCTCTCTTACGAGAAAACATTGTTAACCAACGGAGACCAAGTGCCTGACGTCTGTCAGGTCTAACTTCGATAGGTACCTGATAGGTAGCACCACCGATACGTCTTGCTTTACATTCCAGAACAGGCATGATGTTGTTCATAGCCTCTTCGAAAACTTCAAGAGCCGGCTTACCGGATTTCTCTTCTACTGTAGCAAATGCGCCGTATACAATCTTCTGTGCTACGCCTCTCTTACCATCTAACATGATGTTGTTGATCAGCTTGGTAACAACCTTATTGTTGTATAAAGGATCTGCTAACACATCTCTTTTCTGAATATGTCCTTTACGTGGCACGGTTCTTCCCTCCTTATTAAATAATAAATCATCGGTACTCACAGTGTGTCGTTCTAATTTAATACACATATTGTGTTCGTGCGGGTAAGTCTGTTCTATACTAACAGAATTCCAACACTATAATTAGTTCTGTTTGTGGGTCCAATCTGTTCCAAAAACTTATTTAGCTGCCTTAGGTCTCTTGGCACCATATTTGGAACGGGCCTGCTTTCTGTTTGCAACTCCCGCAGTATCCAGTGTACCTCTGATTACGTGATATCTGGTACCGGGTAAGTCCTTTACTCTACCACCTCTGATCAGAACAACGCTGTGTTCCTGCAGATTGTGTCCTTCACCGGGAATGTAGCTTGTTACTTCGATTCCGTTGGAAAGACGGACTCTGGCGATCTTTCTCAGAGCTGAGTTAGGCTTTTTAGGGGTTGCAGTCTTAACAGCAGTACAAACACCTCTCTTCTGAGGAGCAGAAGTATCGGTTGCTTTCTTGTGAAGGGAGTTCCATCCTTTCTGTAAAGCAGGAGCCGTTGACTTCTTAACTGATGTCTGACGTCCTTTTCTGACTAACTGGTTAAATGTTGGCATTCTGTTTCACCTCCTGTATATAAGATTAAAAAGTTTCTGTGCACACAAAAAGTATATGCCTTTTGCCGCACACTAGATTAGTATAATTGCTTCCTTTTTCCTTGTCAATATCTTTCCCTGTAAAAAATCGCTAAAATTAAGGCAAAAACTCCGTCTATACCATTATCAGTATACACGGAGTTTTCCTGTCATAAACATATGCTGACAAATATTCTGTCAGAAAATGGATTTTACTCTTCTTCTTTTTTCTTTGCCAGCTTTGTGGCGGATACGACTGCTGCCGCACCTGCTATTGCCATAGCTCCTGCCCATGCGAATACTTCTGTGCTGTCCCCTGTCTTCGGGCTTCTTCTCTTGCCAAGTACTGCCTGGTCTGTACCTCTCTTCACGCCAAGAACTGCCGGTTTCTCATCCTGTGCTGCTCTTCTTGCACCGAGAACTGCCGGTGCATCCGCCGGAACTGCTGCAAGCGGCACTGCCTGTTCCTCAATGGTCACGGTGGTTCCAGTGGTTCCACCACCACCACCGACTGGAGCTTCACTTGGTATGCCGGACGGTGTCGTACTGGGCGCTGTTGAAGGAGCTGCGCTCGGTGACGTTGTCGGTTCTTCCTTACTGTCCTCGTATTTATACATCAGCCCATCAATATGATATCCATCATTTTCATACTTAAAGGTATATCCAATAAAATACGTACTGCCTGTTGTCAGTTCATCAGGACTGGTAAAATAATCACCTGACAGCTTTCCATCCGTCCCAACTTCCCAGTAGATCACATCCATTTTTGATCCAGTGGAGATTCCTTTTCCTTTTGGTTTGGAATCATAATCCTTCTGATACATCAGATTTACATAATCCCTGTAAATAGTATAAGGTACCTTTACAGAACTGGTTCCCTTGGATACACATACAAAGTCACTGGTAGGTCTGGAAATTACTTTATCATTGGAGGTATCATAATTTTTCAGGTTTTCAGTTAATGGTGTTTTCTTTCCATTTTCATCAGCTGCTGCCTGTGCATAAGCTCTTGTATACTGGTCGGTGATCAGGGAATCTGCCCATTTCTTGAAGCTCTCTGCTGCATTTTTTGCTGCTACTGCTTCCTTTAAAGACTCCTCTGTATCCTTTACCTTCTGTTCCGCTTTCTGGATCTGTTCAAACAGTCTCTGCAGCTCCAGCGTAGTAGGTGTCTTCACATTTTTCGCCGCAGCCTTCACCGCATCCAGTTTTTTCTTCGCATCATTGTAAGTATCCTCAGCTGCAGTAATGGTATCCTGTGCCGTACTGATCACATTTTCCGCCGCCTGTGCCGCATTCTTTGATGCCTCTGCTGTTTTTGCAATATCCTCTGCTGCTTTTGCAGAGGCTTCTGCACTGTTCTTCGCATCCTGCGCATTGATTGCAGCAAGCTGCTTTTCATATTCTGCCATATTTTCACGGTATGCCTTTATGATGGCATCCATGGCAGCCTCTCTCTGTGCCGTACTGACAGCCCACTGGGTGATTCCAAGATAATTAAAGATCTCCTGTACTTTGGATGCATTATACTCATTATCCATCCACCTTCTGGTATCTTTAGCATCGTCATAGATCTTTGCGATCTCTGCTGCTGTCTCCCAGATCTTCCAGTTCACTTTTACCTCATCATATTTGTCAAAAGTAGTATTGGCCCAGGCATTTAATTCCTTATCATACTCTACCTGATTGATTCCGTCAGAGTTGTCAGAAAGAGCCTTCTTTACGTTCTTAATAATGTCTGAGGTACCATTTTTCAGCATCTCATCGTAAGCCTTATCTGCCTGAGCTACTCTTTGATCTCTTGCTGCTGTCTGATCCTGATAGATCTTATCCTTTTCTTTCAGATCAGCATTTGCATGGTCAAGTTCTGCTGCTGCCGCATCTACAGCATTTGCTGCTGCCTGCTTTTTGTTGTTTGCTGTTACGATAGCACTGTCTACGTCTGAAATCTTCTTTTCCAGTTCCGCTTTTTCTGCCTTTTTATCTGTCAGTTCAGTCTCTGCATTCTTTTTGTCTGCTTTGGCATCATTATACTTTTTGATGGTAGCATTGGCATTATCAATGTCCGCCTGTGTTACTTTACGCAGTAAACTCCAGCTCCATTCTCCAACTTTGGCCTCTGACATTGCCTTTGCCTTATCAATCTCAGCAGTTTCAAGGTTTAAGATACCTTTATTCTCCAACTCATCAATGATCTTTTCTGCATCCGCTTTTTTCTTTTCCTGCTCTCTGATCGTATCCTTTACCGACTTCAGATCTGCTTCGTAATCTGTCTTTTCTTTCGTCTTATCCGTTATGACCTTATCCTGTTCAGTATTTACTTTCGCCTGATCTGCTTCTGCCTGTGCTTTTCTGCCTGCTGCAATCATTACTGCATTTTCTGCATTTATTTTCTCTGTTTCAGCAGCCTTTACCTCTGCATCAACTGCCTTCTCTGCCGCCGCATTCACCTTATCCACAGATCCGGTACCTTCTTCATTTGTAAGCAGTTTTTTCGCATCCTCTGCTGCCTTCTCTGCATCTTCTGCTGCCTTCACTGCATCCTTTGCGGTTTCCTGTGCGGTATCTGCAGTAGTTTTGGCATCCTGGATCTCCTTTTCAAGTGCTGTAATATCAGCATTTTTAATTTCTTCTTTTCCTGCATTTACTGCATTCCTGTCAACAAGCTGCTTCTGGATCTCTGCCTGAAGTGCAGCATCAGTAATGCCCGCTTTGGCAAAGCTGTCTGCATCATAGGTATAAGTAACATCTTCTTCACCATAAAGCGGAAGTCCATACATCATCGCATAGGCATTATATTTTATTTTGGCATCTGCCACATTCTGGTTTGCCTGATCGACTGCTGCCTGTGCATCATCTGCTGCTTTAGCTGCATCAGCCGCTGCCTGATCGACCTCGCCTACCAGTTCCTTCACTGTTTTTTCTCCATCTGCAGTTGATACCTTATCATCTGCAGATCCACCCTTAAGAGCCTCCTCCAGCTTAGCCTGTGCTTCCTGCTGTGCCTCCTTGGCTGCCTTCGCCTGCTCCTCAACATACTTGTCTAATTCTGTATCTGAAGCACCATTCTCCCCCTTTACAGAAGTAAGTCCCTCTGCGGTAACACTGTCTGCTGCAGACTGATTGTTTTCGAAGGTCTTATTATAATCTTCTGCGATTTTGCTGATCTCATCCTTCTTTGCCTCTGCCTCCGCTGCTGTCTTTGCTGCTTTACCAGCCGCAGCCTCTGCTGATGCAGCCGCATCCTCTGCTGCTTTCACAGCACCGGTAGACTCCGTTTCACCTGTCCCCTCTGCTCCGGCAGCTTCAACCTTTTTCTCCACTTCAAGACCATCTATTGTTTTCTGCAGGTTTTCCACTGTTTTTGCTGCATCCTCCGCAGCACTTTTTGCCTCATCCGCCTTCGCTAAAGCAGCTTCTGCAGCAGGATCCTCTGAGGTTTCCTTGTCATTGAATCTCTCTGCTGTAGAGTCCACACGTTCCTTTTCCAGCTCACAGTCATCCACACGGTTATCTACCGCATAAACAGTCATGGTTGCTATACTGCTAAGTCCAGCAGAAAAGGAAAGCATCAGTACCATTGCCCAGGTAATCGCTCTCTTTACCACTTTATTTCCCATATTTCGTCTCCTCATTGAATTCTCCTTTTCTCTTTTACGCAAAAGATCCCGTCAATCCACTTTACCTTTTCTATATATAAAGACGTATTTTTCTGCTGCAACAGCTCACATCAGGGCAAAATTTTTTTCGTTTTTTTTCGTTTTTTCAAAAGCTGTTGCCTCTGCAGGGTTTCTTCCTATATAATATGATCAAAGACAGCTACTAATCATAATATTGGAGGAACTTCCTTTATGCAAAAGGATAATTCTATCTACCGTTTAAAAAGAGCCAAGCTGATCCAGCTGACCCTGACAATCGGCATTGATCTGGTTTTCTTTATTATATTTATGCAAAAGAGCTTCCAGTCAGCATTATCTGATTCTCCTGCCCGTGTCTGCTTTTGCGCTGCTGTATGGGTATCAGTAGTCAGCTTCCTCATTTTCCTTTTATGGGATCTGACTTTGCTCCGCTCTCTTTCAGCAGAATCAAGGGAACTGAACCGGCTCGTCTATCTGGACGACCTTACCAGCATCCCTAACAGACATTGTCTGGATAAATTCCTGGCTGACCATATTGCTCCTGGCTCGCTCCCTGCACTTGGCTGCTGTATGCTGCGTATTTCCAATCTGGATAGGATTAACACCTCCCTGGGGCGCAGCAGCGGGAATGCTGCTTTACAGGATTTTTCTGAAATTCTGGAAAAGGCGGGAAAACCCTATGGCTTTGTTGGCAGAAATAATGGAAATGAATTTGTACTTGTAATGGAAAATGCTTCTCAGGAAAAGAGCGAACAGTTCCTTGCTGATTTTGAAAAAGAAATTACTTCCTATAACAGTCACAAAACTCCAATCCAGTTTTCTTCCTGCTATACCTTAAACCAGGAATGTAATTTTACGGATCTTGGACAATTATTTGCCCATACCTCCAACAAGCTCCACCACTGATTTTAATTTCTTTTTATGAAAGATAATTATGGCAAATTACAATCACAGGCAGATTGCCATGCTTGTCAGTCTCTTTGTAGAAGAAAATGACAGCAATGCATTTGCCCAGCTTTATGGACTTACTTACAACAAAATATATAATTATGCCTGCTACTATCTGAAAGACACGTATCTTGCCCAGGATGCTCTCCAGGAGATCTACATTCAGGTCATGAAAAAGCTGCCGGACCTGAAGGAGCCGGAGCTGTTCATTTCATGGCTTAATACGATCGCTTTTCATGTATGCTATGATATCGCCATCCGTAAGAGTAAGGCAGAATTTCCTTCCAGTGAGCTGCTTGAGCTTCTGAATTTTGCTGATAGCCAGAACACTCCGGAAGAGTTCTGTACAAAAAATGCCGTACGTTCACTGCTCAAACAGGCTATCGACAGTCTGTCCCTCATGGAACAGCAGATCATTGTCCTTCGCTATTTCAACGACCTGACCATGGAGGAAATTTCCAAAGCCTGCAGCGTCAGCCTCAGCAGCATCAAACGCCATCACCATGCTGCTTTAAAGCAGATGAAAAAATATCTTGAAGAAAGAGAATAATCCTATGATACATATCCGATCAGTCAAAAAGCCAAAACTGAGTGTTGAAAAAGCAGATTCCACGCTACAGAATGTTTTTTCTGCATGCCAGATGATGCCAAATACAATCCCGTTCCCCCGGATCGTCAGTCAGCAGAAATCAGACTTCGTTTATTTTAAATCCACGATCTGTATCAGCTTCTTTGTACTGCTGCTCACCCTGCTGATGCCATTTTTTGTACTGTTCCACTAAATTACAACACTTCTACAGGAAGCATATTCCCAAAACAAGTATCAGAAACGCACACCGCCAGGCGTATAAGAAAAAAGCCCCACCGGCATTTTGCCGGCAGAGCCTCTTTTTATTTCTTATTCTTCTGTCTTTACGGTTTCTTCTGCCTCTGCAGTGTCTTCCGTTGTATCCTCAGCTGTTTCATCAATGCTGATTTCTTCCTCCGGATCAATGTCATCTCCAAAATCGATCAGATCATCTCCTCCGATGGTTCCATCAAGCTTATCATCTGTGCTGAGTTTGATGTTGCGGTAACGCTTCATACCTGTACCTGCAGGAATCAGCTTACCGATAATAACATTTTCCTTCAGACCGATCAGTGGATCAACCTTACCCTTGATCGCAGCTTCTGTCAGGACCTTAGTGGTCTCCTGGAAGGATGCTGCTGACAGGAAGGAGTTCGTAGCCAGTGCAGCCTTGGTAATACCAAGCATTACCTGCTTTCCTTCTGCGGGCTCCTTGCCCTCTGCGATGAGCTGTTCGTTCATATCTTCATAATCCAGAACATCTACCAGTGTTCCAGGCAGGAAATCTGTATCTCCGTTGTTTTCGATTCTGACCTTCTTCAGCATCTGACGTACAATGACTTCGATATGCTTGTCACTGATATCAACACCCTGCAGACGGTATACTCTCTGAACTTCACGGATCATATAATCCTGTACAGCACGAATTCCCTTGATCTTTAACAGATCGTGAGGGTTAACACTACCTTCAGTCAGTTCATCGCCGGCCTCAAGCACTGCACCGTCCAGAACCTTGATTCTGGATCCGTAAGGGATCAGATAAGCCTTGGTCTCACCTGTCTCATGATTGGTGATAATAACCTCACGCTTCTTCTTGGTATCCTTAATGGTTGCCACACCGCCAAACTCAGCGATGATCGCAAGTCCCTTAGGCTTTCTTGCCTCAAAAAGCTCCTCTACACGGGGAAGACCCTGTGTGATATCATCACCGGCAACACCACCGGTATGGAAGGTTCTCATGGTCAGCTGTGTACCGGGCTCACCGATAGACTGTGCCGCAATGATACCAACTGCTTCACCAACCTGTACTGCCTCACCGGTAGCCATGTTTGCGCCATAGCACTTCGCACAGATACCAATGTGGGAACGGCAGGTAAGGATCGTACGGATCTTTACGCTTTCTACCGGGTTGCCATCCTGATCCACGCCTACGCTTAAGATCCTGGCTGCACGGCTTGGTGTGATCATATGGTTCTTCTTAACGATTACATTGCCGTCTTTATCTTTAATCTCCTCGCAGGAATATCTTCCTGTGATTCGATCCTTTAATCCTTCGATGGTTTCCTTACCATCCATAAATGCCTTTACTGTCATACCGGGAATATTCTCGGCACCTTCCATACAGTCAACCTCACGGATGATCAGATCCTGTGATACATCAACCATACGTCTTGTCAGGTAACCGGAGTCAGCGGTACGAAGAGCAGTATCGGACAGACCCTTACGTGCACCATGTGCGGACATGAAGTATTCCAGTACGTCCAGACCTTCACGGAAGTTTGACTTAATCGGCAGTTCGATGGTTCTACCTGTTGTATCTGCCATCAGTCCACGCATACCTGCCAGCTGCTTGATCTGCTGGTTGGAACCACGGGCACCGGAGTCAGCCATCATGAAGATATTGTTGTATTTATCAAGTCCTGCAAGCAGAACGTCTGTCAGCTCCTTATCGGTCTCATTCCATGTCTCAACTACGGCACGGTATCTTTCTTCCTCTGTGATCAGACCACGTCTGAAGTTCTGGGAGATCTTATCAACAGTGGCCTGTGCCTCTGCCAGCATCTGGGGCTTTCTTTCAGGCACGGTCATATCGGAAATGGATACTGTCATGGCTGCTCTTGTGGAGTACTTGTATCCGGTAGCCTTGATCAGATCCAGCACCTCTGCGGTCTTGGATGCTCCGTGTGTATTGATAACCTTTTCAAGGATCTGCTTTAACTGCTTCTTACCTACATGGAAATCCACCTCAGGAAGCAGGAAGTTCTCTTCCTTGCTTCTGTCCACATAACCAAGATCCTGGGGAAGGATCTCATTGAACAGAAAACGTCCCAGTGTAGATTCTACAGTTCCAGTGATCACCTCACCGGCAGCATTAGTCTTGCTCACTCTTACCTTGATTTTGGAATGAAGGGTACAAGCCCCGTTCTCATAAGCCAGAATTGCTTCATTAACGCTCTTGAAGAACTTGCCTTCACCGACTGCACCAGGTCTCTCCTGGGTCAGATAGTAGATACCAAGTACCATATCCTGTGAAGGAACGGCTACCGGACCACCATCAGACGGCTTTAACAGGTTGTTGGGAGACAGGAGCAGGAAACGGCATTCTGCCTGTGCCTCTACGGAAAGAGGAAGGTGTACAGCCATCTGGTCACCATCAAAGTCAGCGTTGAACGCTGTACATACAAGGGGATGAAGCTTGATTGCCTTACCTTCAACCAGAATCGGCTCAAACGCCTGAATACCAAGTCTGTGCAGTGTAGGAGCACGGTTCAGCATAACCGGATGTTCCTTGATGACCTCTTCCAGCACATCCCATACCTGGGTATCCAGTCTTTCTACCAGTTTCTTTGCATTCTTAATATTCTGGGAAATGCCTCTTGATACCAGCTCCTTCATAACGAAGGGCTTGAATAACTCAATTGCCATTTCCTTCGGCAGACCACACTGATAGATCTTCAGTTCAGGTCCAACGACGATAACGGAACGTCCTGAATAGTCAACACGCTTACCAAGCAGGTTCTGACGGAAACGTCCGGACTTACCCTTCAGCATGTCAGACAGAGACTTCAGTGCTCTGTTACCAGGTCCTGTTACCGGTCTTCCTCTTCTTCCGTTATCGATCAGGGCATCTACAGCTTCCTGCAGCATTCTCTTCTCGTTACGGACGATGATATCCGGAGCACCCAGCTCAAGCAGTCTCTTCAGACGGTTGTTTCTGTTAATAATCCTTCTGTACAGATCATTCAGGTCGGAGGTTGCGAAACGTCCACCGTCAAGCTGTACCATGGGACGCAGATCCGGAGGAATAACCGGGATTGCATCCATGATCATCCAGGAGGGTTCGTTTCCGGACTCTCTGAAAGCTTCTACAACTTCCAGTCTCTTGATGATCCTTGCTCTCTTCTGTCCGGTAGAATCCTTCAGTCCGGACTTTAATTCTTCTGCCTCTGTCTCAAGGTCAATTGCCTGCAGAAGCTCCTTGATTGCCTCTGCACCCATTCCTACGCGGAATTTACTGCCCCAGGTATCTCTTGCATCCTGATATTCCTTCTCGGAAAGAACCTGCTTATATTCAAGGTTTGTTTCCCCTGCATCCAGTACGATATAGGATGCAAAATAAAGAACCTTCTCCAGTACCCTGGGGGACAGATCCAGGATCAGTCCCATACGGCTTGGGATTCCCTTGAAATACCAGATATGAGAAACCGGTGCGGCCAGTTCAATATGTCCCATACGCTCTCTACGGACACTGGACTTTGTAACCTCTACACCACACCTGTCGCAGACAACGCCCTTATATCTGATCTTCTTATATTTACCACAATGACACTCCCAGTCCTTGCTGGGTCCGAAAATTCTTTCACAATACAGACCATCCTTTTCAGGCTTTAAGGTTCTGTAGTTAATGGTTTCCGGCTTTGTTACCTCGCCTCTTGACCACTCTCTGATTTTCTCAGGTGATGCTAAACCAATCTTGATGGCATCGAATGTCATCGGCTGGTATCCTTCTTGCTTTGTTTCTGACATTTTGGCACTCCTTCCAGATAACTATTTATCCACAGTCTTATTCTTCATCGCCATCAAAGGATTCGTCCATGGCAAGATCATCCTCGAAATCGCCATCAAACTCCTCGTCAGGTTCCTCGTCCTCTGCGTTTACAAGCTCACCGCTCTCTTCGTCAAATTCCTGCTGCTGATAACCCATAGAGGAAAGAGAACTCTTATCATAATCGTAGTTCTTATTGTCCCCTTCGATCTCATAACGGTAATCGGTTTCGCCATAGTCGATGTTCTCAGTAATTTCTACCTCTGTATTGTCCTCGCGGAGTACTCTGACATCCAGACCCAGAGACTGCAGCTCCTTCAGAAGTACCTTGAAGGATTCCGGAATACCGGGAGCCGGGATATTGTCACCCTTGATAATTGCTTCATAAGTCTTTACACGTCCTACGACATCATCAGACTTCACTGTCAGGATTTCCTGAAGCGTATAGGATGCACCATATGCCTCCAGAGCCCATACTTCCATTTCTCCGAAACGCTGTCCACCGAACTGTGCCTTACCACCAAGAGGCTGCTGTGTAACCAGGGAGTAAGGACCGGTTGAACGTGCATGGATCTTATCATCTACCAGATGGTGGAGTTTCAGGTAATGCATGTGGCCAATGGTAACCGGGCTGTCGAAGAACTCACCGGTACGTCCGTCACGGAGTCTTACCTTACCATCCCTGGAGATCGGAACGCCCTTCCAGAGTGCTCTGTGGTCTCTGTTGTCTGACAGATACTGCAGTACCTCAGGAAGCAGTTCATCCTTATGCTTTGCTTCAAATTCTTCCCAGGATAAGTTGACATAATCATTTGCCAGATCCAGGGTATCCATAATATCTATTTCGTTTGCACCGTCGAAGACAGGCGTTGCCACATTAAAGCCAAGTGCCTTGGCTGCCAATGACAGATGAATCTCCAGCACCTGTCCGATATTCATACGGGAAGGCACACCCAGAGGATTCAGTACGATATCCAGCGGACGTCCATTAGGCAGATAAGGCATATCTTCTACCGGAAGTACACGGGAAACAACACCCTTGTTACCATGACGTCCAGCCATCTTATCACCAACGGAAATCTTTCTCTTCTGTGCAATATAAATACGTACAGCCTGATTTACACCAGGAGACAGCTCATCGCCATTCTCTCTTGTAAAGATCTTGGCATCCACAACAATACCATATTCACCATGAGGTACCTTTAATGAGGTATCTCTTACTTCTCTTGCCTTCTCACCGAAGATTGCACGGAGCAGTCTCTCTTCAGCTGTCAGCTCAGTCTCTCCCTTTGGAGTTACCTTACCAACCAGAATATCACCGGCACGAACCTCAGCACCGATACGGATGATACCTCTTTCATCCAGATCCTTCAGTGCATCATCACCAACACCGGGAACGTCTCTTGTGATCTCTTCAGGTCCCAGCTTGGTATCACGTGCTTCTGCTTCATATTCTTCAATATGGACTGATGTATATACATCATCCTGTACCAGTCTTTCACTTAACAGAACTGCATCCTCGTAATTATAGCCTTCCCAGGTCATGAAACCGATCAGAGGGTTCTTACCAAGAGCAAGCTCACCCATGGAAGTGGAAGGACCGTCTGCGATTACCTGGCCTGCTGCCACACGGTTGCCCTTGAATACGATAGGCTTCTGATTATAGCAGTTGGACTGGTTGCTTCTGGAGAACTTGGTCAGATGGTACTCTACCTTTTCTCCATCATCACAGGTCATCCTGATCAGATTAGAGGATACATAATCAATCACACCAGGCTTCTTTGCCACCACACAGACACCTGAGTCAACAGCTGCCTTGGGTTCCATACCGGTTCCTACAACAGGAGCTTCGGTAGTCAGAAGTGGTACGGCCTGTCTCTGCATGTTGGATCCCATCAGTGCACGGTTCGCATCATCGTTCTCCAGGAAGGGGATCAGGGCTGTTGCCACTGAGAATACCATCTTGGGAGATACGTCCATATAATCAAACATGGTCTTCGGATACTCGGAAGTTTCCTCCCTGTAACGGCCGGATACCGTATTCTTTACGAAATGACCCTCTTCATCCAGAAGCTCATTCGCCTGTGCCACATGGTAATTATCCTCTTCATCCGCTGTCATGTACTCTACTTCACTAGTGACTCTCGGATTCATTGGATCACTCTTATCAATCTTACGGTAAGGAGCCTCCACGAAACCATATTCATTAATTCTTGCATAGGATGCAAGTGAGTTGATCAGACCAATGTTAGGACCTTCAGGTGTTTCGATAGGACACATTCTTCCATAGTGGGAATAGTGAACATCTCGAACCTCGAATCCGGCACGGTCTCTGGACAGACCACCAGGACCAAGGGCTGATAAACGTCTCTTGTGGGTCAGCTCACCAAGAGGGTTGTTCTGATCCATGAACTGTGACAGCTGGGAAGATCCGAAAAACTCCTTAACGGCTGCCTGTACCGGCTTGATGTTGATAAGTACCTGAGGAGAAACCTCCTCAGCATCATGGGTTGTCATTCTTTCACGGACAACTCTTTCCATTCTGGAAAGACCGATCCTGTACTGGTTCTGAAGCAGCTCACCTACGGCTCTGATACGTCTGTTGCCAAGGTGGTCGATATCATCATCATTACCAATACCGTATTCCAGATGGATATTATAGTTAATGGAAGCAAGAATATCTTCCTTTGTAATATGCTTGGGAATCAGCTCATGCACATTTCTCTTAATGGCATCTGCCAGTGCTTCCGGATCCTCTCCGAACTCTTCAATGATCTGTGCAAGAACAGGATAATATACATGCTCTGTGATACCAAGCTCCTTCGGGTCACATTCCACAAAGCTTGTAATATCTACCATCATATTGGAAAGAACCTTTACATTCTTCTCCTCTGTCTGGATAAATACATAAGGAACTGCCGCATTCTGGATCCTGTCAGCCAGTTCTCTGTCAACCTTGGTTCCTGCCTGTGCAAGTACCTCTCCGGTAAAAGGATCCACAACATCCTCTGCCAGGATATGGTTTCTGATCCTGTTTCTGAATGCCAGTTTCTTATTGAATTTGTAGCGTCCAACCTTGGCAAGGTCATATCTTCTGGGGTCGAAGAACATGGCATTGATCAGGCTTTCTGCGCTTTCAACACTTAAGGGTTCACCGGGACGGATCTTTTTGTATAACTCTAAAAGACCATCCTGATAATTTTCAGAAACGTCTTTGGAAAAGCTTGCTTCGATCTTGGGTTCATCACCAAACAGCTCTCTGATCTCGTCATTGGTTCCTACGCCAAGTGCCCTGATCAGAACAGTGATCGGCACCTTTCTCGTACGGTCAACACGTACATAGAAAATATCGTTGGAATCTGTTTCATATTCCAGCCATGCGCCTCTGTTCGGAATTACAGTTGCGGAGAAGAGCCTCTTACCGATCTTATCATGACCGATACCATAGTAAATACCAGGTGATCTTACGAGCTGGCTGACGATAACTCGTTCTGCACCGTTAATCACAAAAGTACCTGTCTCTGTCATGATCGGAAGATCACCCATGAAGATCTCATGTTCACTGATTTCTTCCTTCTCCTTATTGTAAAGACGGACCTTTACCTTAAGGGGAGCTGCATAGGTCGCATCTCTTTCCTTGCACTTCTCGATAGAATACTTTACGTCATCCTCACACAGCTCGAAGTCAACAAATTCAAGGCTTAAGTGGCCACTGTAATCCTCGATGGGAGAAATATCCTCAAAAACTTCCTTGAGGCCTTCATCCAGAAACCATTTATAGGAGTCTTTCTGGACTTCTATCAGGTTCGGCATCTCCAAAACTTCTTCCTGTCGTGAGTAACTCATACGCATGTTCTTGCCTGCGGCAATAGGACGTATTCTGTTCTTTTCCATTGACATTCACCCCGTTCTTTATGATTTATGAAGCTTTCAGCCAAGCAGCCCATAAAAAAAGGCCGTTTGACGCTTTCAAATATGCATACCACACCACAATAGTGCACTATCCATACTAACACAACATGAAAAGCCAGTCAATCATTTTTTTGCCTGTGGCTGCTATTTTTTACCAGAGGGATTTCAAAAGCCCCAGTCACAGATGTGACCGGGGCCTTATCATTCTCATATGACGTATGACAATTACTTAAGAGTAACCTTAGCGCCTTCAGCTTCCAGCTTAGCCTTGATATCGTCAGCTTCTTCCTTGGAAGCGCCTTCCTTAAGAACCTTGGGAGCAGAATCAACAAGATCCTTAGCTTCCTTCAGTCCAAGACCTGTAGCTTCACGAACAACCTTGATAACCTTAACCTTGTTAGGACCAACTTCTGTCAGCTCTACATCGAACTCTGTCTTCTCTTCTGCTGCTGCAGCGCCATCACCAGCTGCTGCTGCAACTACAACGCCTGCTGCTGCAGAAACGCCGAACTCTTCTTCACATGCTTTAACTAAATCATTTAACTCAAGTACAGTTAACTCTTTGATAGCATCAATAATTTCCTGTGTGGATAACTTTGCCATTTTATTTTCCTCCATTTTCATTTTCATAGGCTCCCACCTGGTGGGAATGTTTGATTATCTTGTCTTATTCTGCAGGTGTCTCTGCAGGTGCTTCTGCTTCAGCAGGAGCGGCTTCCTCTGCGGGTGCTTCAGCAGCAGGTGCTTCGCATGCGGATGCTCCGCCTTTTTCTGCTAACTGGTTCATAACACGTGCAAAGTTTGTGATAGGAGACTGAATGCTTCCAAGCAGCTTGGACAGCAGCTCTTCTCTTGAAGGAATCTTAGCGATCTCGCCAATTCCATTGGCATCATATGCGATGCCTTCAACAACACCACCCTTAACCTCAAGCTTCGGAGCTTCCTTAGCAAACTTGCAGAGAATTCTTGCAGGTGCTGTTGCATCTGTTGTAGAGATTGCAACTGCGCTGGGTCCCTCAAGATAAGGAGCCAGTGCCTCGAAATCTGTTCCCTTGAACGCAAAGTTCATCATGGTGTTCTTGTAAACCTTGTAGGTAACTCCTGCCTCACGAAGCTGCTTACGAAGCTGTGTGTCCTGTTCTACAGTAAGTCCACGATAGTCAACAAGAACAACAGACTGGGCATCTTTAATGTGAGCGGAAATTTCTTCTACAACGGGCTGTTTTAACTCAACCTTAGCCATTTCTTTACCTCCTTTTAGATTTTCTGCCGAAAGGAGTTTCTACTTTGTAAAAAAAATCCTTCCGAAGTCCGGAAGGATAGAATCTACTTGAAATAAACTCATTTCCTCGGTAGGCGCTCCGCTTACACCGCATCCGGTACCTACTGTCTTCGGCATGGTCATATCAACCTTTGAAATAATAGCATACTGGTTATACCCCTGTCAACTGTTTTTGCCCTATTTTTAACTTTTTAACTTTGTACTTCATTCCTGTCTGTTTATGCTTCCATCACTTCCTATAAAAACACCCGTTGACAGACTATTCATATAAGAAATCACCCGCTGTCCTTCTTCTCCCTCCGCAAGGGAGGTATAGCATCCACTCTGCACTGCGGGGATAAAGGTCATACTTTCAATCCTGCTGTCTGTCAGTGTCACCTTCAGCAGACAGGTATCCAGTGTTTTAGAATTGAACCAGAAATTTCCCAGGCTGTAAAACACCGGTGTTTCCCCAAAGTACTGGATCCCCTGCAGGCAGTGGGGATGATCTCCGATGATCAGATCAGCACCAGCCTGTGCGATCTTTGGTGCCTGGTCAAGCTGTGCCCAGTCTGCTTCTGCCACATTCTCCGTCCCCCAGTGGATATAAACCACAAGAAAATCACAGTTTTTTCGGGTCTCCTCTGTGACAGCAAGGAGCTTTTCCGGGTTCCAGCACCTAAATACGCCAGCCGCCCCCTCTGTGGCCCCCTTCGTATCCGGATTATCCAGTCTCTCGATCTGCGTAGCAGAAAGAAAGCCGATCTTCATTCCGCCACTGATAAAATAAACCGGTGCTGCCGCTTCTTCGAGATTTCTTCCTGCCCCTGCATAAGGAATCCCGTCCTGCTGCAGCGTATCCAGTGTATCCAGAAGCCCGGTTTCCCCGAAATCGTAGCAATGGTTATTGGCAAGTGACACCAGATCCACGCCAAGGTCATCCAGATAATGCACGGTATCCGTATCCGCCCGGAAGGTATAGGTCTTTCCTTCTGTAGGCGTCCCCCTGTTTGTATAAGGAAATTCATTGTTGATCATCATTATATCAGCAGCCCTCATCTCAGAGATCAGAGCCTCTGAAATTCCGTTCTCTATGGCACCGCCCCGGTTCTTCAGCTTTGCCATCACTGCATATTCATCATCAAAAAGAATGTCCCCTGCAAAGCAGAGAGTCACCCTGCCATCCTCGCTGCTCTTCTTCTCATAGATCCGGTTGGCAGCCATATATTCCGGATCCCGCAGAATATCTGCATACGGCTCTTTCTCTTCCTCTTCCTCTGCTGCAGCCTGCTTCTCGGGGATCATCTCCCAAAGACTGTGAAGCGGTGTTTTTCCTTCTGCATTATCCTTTCCTTCCAGATTATCCTGCCCGCTTCCATCCTGCCCGCCGTTTTCATCAGCACCAGTGTTCCATGCCTGCTGCACTCCTCTTTTTCCTGTCTGGAGGGACAGGAAAAGAAGCCCCGAAAGTCCCACCAGAAGGATTCCTCCCAAGGTCAGGAAAAAGATCAGAACCGGAGATATCTTTTTTTTCTTTGTCATAACTTTTTTCTTTGAAACCATCATGTTATGAGTATACCATAAAACATACTGCAGATGCAAAAAGAGCCGCAGAAACAAATCTGCGGCTCTCACTATTCTTCATCCGGTTAGATTAGAATTTTGCTACGCTTACCTTTACACCAGGTCCCATGGTAGATGTAAGAGTGATGCTCTTTAAATACTGTCCCTTCAGTGCTGAAGGTCTTGCCTTTACAATAGCATCCATCAGTGCATTGAAGTTCTCCTGAAGCTTCTCTTCGCTGAAGGAAGCCTTTCCGATCGGAACATGAATGATATTAGCCTTGTCAAGTCTGTACTCAATCTTACCAGCTTTGATATCATTAACGGCCTTAGTAACATCCATAGTTACTGTACCAGCCTTCGGGTTAGGCATCAGACCCTTAGGTCCCAGAACCTTACCAAGACGTCCTACAACGCCCATCATATCAGGTGTAGCTACTACTACATCGAAGTCAAGCCATCCGTCATTCTGGATCTTGGGGATCAGCTCATCTCCTCCAACATAATCTGCACCAGCTGCTTCTGCTTCATTTACCTTGTCACCCTTGGCAAATACCAGAACCTTAACAGTCTTACCAGTTCCGTTAGGCAGTACAACTGCACCACGGATCTGCTGCTCAGCATGACGTCCATCACAGCCTGTTCTGATATGAACTTCAATGGTCTCATCAAACTTAGCTACTGCTGTCTTCTTAGCTAATGCAACTGCATCTGCAGGTTCGTAAGCAACTGCACGGTCTACCTGCTTTGCGGCCTCGGTATATTTCTTTCCATGTTTCATTATTTAATCCTCCTATGGTTCAAACGACGCTTAAGTCTCCCACTTGCCATTAATTTGTTATTAGTCTTCTACTGTAATACCCATACTTCTTGCAGTACCAGCGATCATGCTCATAGCAGCCTCTATACTTGCTGCATTCAGGTCAGGCATCTTCATCTCAGCGATTTCCTGAAGCTTAGCCTTGGAAATTGTTGCTACCTTTGTCTTATTGGGTGTACCAGAACCAGACTTAATGTTGCAGGCCTTCTTTAAAAGAACTGCAGCCGGGGGAGTTTTCGTAATAAAACTGAAACTTCTGTCTGCGTATACGGTAATAACAACAGGGATAATCACATCACCCTTGTCAGCGGTTCTTGCGTTGAACTGCTTTGTGAATTCAACGATATTAACTCCGTGCTGTCCAAGTGCAGGACCAACCGGGGGAGCTGGTGTAGCTTTACCAGCAGGGATCTGTAACTTAATGTATCCTTCTACTTTCTTTGCCATTGTGGCACCTCCTATAATAATGCAATAAATGCATTGTGGTATGGCGCATTCCTCCTGTGCAGCTTCTGCTGCAGCCTGAAGTTCTGCTCCCACTGTCTGCGGATAAACGCAGACCTTACTTTGTTCCTATATTTAATAAGAAGTTTCTTGTGGAATACTTCCTAAAAAATATCAATCCTATGACATTTTTCTCACTTCTGCAAAACCAATCTCTACAGGAGTCTCCCTGCCGAACAGTTCCACATTGATGGTCGCTGTCTGTTTGCCAAAGTCCATACGCTGAACAACACCAACCGTATCCTTCCAGACACCGGCTACAACAGCAATGGTATCTCCCTCTGCGAAATCAACAGATACATTCTCTGTCTTGATACCAAGGGGCTTCATCTCTGCTTCTGTCAGCGGAACAGGCTTGCTTCCGGGACCTACGAACCCGGTAACACCTCGGGTATTCCGTACCACATACCAGGTGTCGTCATTCATGATCATGTTGATCAGGACATAGCCGGGAAACAGCTTCTTCTGGACTGTCTTCCTGGCACCATTCTTCATTTCAACAACATCCTCCATGGGCACACGGACTTCCAGGATCTCTTCTTCCAGATGTCTGTTCTCGATGGTTTTCTCGATATTGGCTTTGACTTTATTTTCATACCCTGAATAGGTATGTACTACATACCAGTTTGCTTCTGCCATATTATCCCACCCTCACTTTACAGACTTGTCAGGAAATCCACTCCGTACTGCATCAGGAAATCCAGCACGGCGATAATTGCACCAAGTACGATAGAAATGCAGACAACAGCAACAGACTGCTTCAGCACCTCGTTCCTGTCAGGCCATACGATCTTCTTGTACTCTGCCTTCAAGCCTTTAAAGAAGCTGGGTTTATTCGCTTTTTCTTTCTTAGCGGAATCTGCCATCTCTACTCCTTTCTTACGCAAAGCTGCATTTTCATGCAATCAGATTATTTGGTTTCCTTGTGTAATGTGTGAGTTTTGCAGAATCTGCAATACTTCTTAGTCTCCATCCTGTCCGGATGTGCTTTCTTATCTTTTGTAGTATTGTAGTTACGCTGTTTGCACTCTGTACAAGCTAAAGTAATCTTAGTACGCATTGTAATTCCTCCAATCTTTTACCGGATTTTGAGCATAAAAAAAAGACCTAAATCTCATCTCGCCCGATAACTATAACATATCTGTCCTGCCCCGTCAACTCATTTCCCAATGTTTTTCTTATTTTTTTCGTATTTTTACGCCTCCTGTGCTTGAATTTATACCTCTCCCATGCTAAGATAGTAGCATAACAGTGAGTTATTATGCCCTTAGTTTAATTATCAGGGAAAGGATTCCCTTGCAGAATGATAGTCATGGAAGAAAGGAGGGGCAGTTATGGCTTATAGTGCAGCTCTGAATACGATCTATAATCATTATCTTTCGGCCTATGCACCAAAGGGCACGACCCGTTATGATGCTCATAAACGAAGCGAACTGAAAAGCATCTATAATACCATCCTCAAGCTGAATAAAGAATCTCCCCTTTACCTTCCGGAAACAAATGACGAATCAATCCAGTTTGCTGTCAGTCTGAAGGAGAATGCAAGGCAGCTTCGGAACACCATTGCTTCCCTTGGCGGACTTGACCGCACAGATCTGCTGAACAAAAAAACAGCCTATTCCAGTAATCCGGATCTTGTGGAAACCTCTTTTATTGGAGATGCCTCAGAGAAAGAAGTTCCATCCTTCCAGATCTCTGTAGAAAATCTGGCTTCCGGTCAGATCAATATAGGAAGTTTTCTTCCTTCGGCAAGTCCTGCAGATCTGCCAGAGGATTCTTATTCCTTTGATGTTCTGGTCAATGATCTGAACTATGAGTTTCAATATAATATCCGTCAGGGGGAAACCAACAGGGATGTACAGGAACGTCTTGCCAGGCTGATCTCCGGTGCAGACATTGGTCTTAAGGCAGATGTACTGATTGAGGGTCAGAACAGTGCCCTGCGGCTTACAGGTGCCTCTACCGGTCTTAAAGACGGACAGGATTTCCACTTTGTCATTTCCGATGACAGTACCAGTAAAAAAGCCGGCAGTGTGGCATACTTTGGTTTAAATACGGTAGCAGTTTCCCCTTCCAATGCAAAATTCACCCTGAACGGAGAACCGCGGGAAGCATCCTCCAACCATTTTACAATCGAGAAGCTATATGAAGTTACCCTGCACGCAGCAAGCGCTTCGCCTGAGGATACTGCTGAGCTCAGTCTGAAAACAGATGTAGAATCCCTGACTGAGAATATTTCCAATCTGATCGATGGTTATAATTCTTTCCTTGCCTCCATCAGCAATTATGATGTGGATTATCACAAGAGCCGCCGGCTTCTTCGTGAAATGAATCATCTGTCCTCCCAGTATGCGCAGTCTTTTTCCGAGCTTGGCATCTCAAGGCAGGAGGATGGTTCTCTTAGTCTCGATAAAAACACATTCACACAGACTGCCCTTTCTGAAGAAGGCTTCCACGGTTATGACACTCTTAAGGATTTTACGGATTCTATCCTTAAGAAAATAAACGATGTCTCCCTGAATCCCATGCAATACGTGGAGAAGACCATCGTAGCCTACAAGAATCCCGGACACAACTTCCCGGCTCCCTATGCAGCCAGTGCCTACAGCGGCATGATGTTCAATTACTACTGTTAAAAAACCTCACTTCCCAGTCCATACCGGTAAGTGAGGTTTTTAACTCTTACTGTTCCTTATACTTATCAAGCTGTGAATAGTCTTCCATCATTTCAAGGATCTTCTTACGTCCCTTCTTGTTCAGAAGCACATAATACTGCATAACTCTGTTTTCAAGGATCCTCTCTCCCAATGACTCTCCCTTTTCAAGAGAAGAAAAGTCAACCGGATTCAGACTCAGCTTGTCGCACATACGGATCACCGTTCCATATGCCATGCCCTCAATTCCTCTGTCAAGGGCAGTTACAAGAGTACTGTAAGGAATTCCCATTTCAAGGGCAAACTGTCTGACACTCTTGTATTGCTTTAAAATTTCGGCCTTTAAAATTTCTGCTTTGGTCATTTTCAAACCTCCATTAGCGTTTCCTGTTTATAATTCATATATCTTGTTCTTCATGCAAGTATATCACATTCTCGATATTTCGTCACTGATAAAATACTTAATTTTTTATAAACTGTTACCAAAGTACCGAAAAATCCGGTTAAAAGCCCCATAATGCAAGAAGGAACAGGCAAAGCCTATTCCTTCTGTTTTATTTATTGTGTATTTAGCTCAAATTTATTTTTTCTGATCCATGAACTGCGGTGGTATGACATTGTTGCCACTCATGTTCTTATAATATCCATATGCTGTCCGGGAAGCCTTCCTTCCCTTCTGGAGCTCTCTCCGTTCTCTTATAAAGTAATCCTCCACCAGCTTTTTATTTCTGGCCTCCTGGGCTTTAATGGAAACTCCTTTTTCTGTCACCTCGGAAATCAATCCCTGAATCCTTCTGATCTGATCCTTATAAGCATCCTTATTTGCAAGCAGCTGCTCCCGGATCCTTTCATACAGTGCTTCAAAGCCTTCATCCAGCTCTGTCAGCTTCTGTATCAAAACATCCTTCTGTTCCATATTGGTGTCCAGTTCTTCCATGGATACTGTGTCCCTTTTCAGAAGCTCTTCCTGCTGTTTATTGTAGGCTGTGATCTCCTCCAGTACGTCAAGCTTCTTATGCAGACTGTCTTCCAGTATCCCCAGGTAATTATCGATCATACTCTTCCTTTCTCTCTGTTAACCCGCATAACTTCCTTCCAGTTATCCCGGATGGCATGCAGATGGTCACGGATCTCTTCAAGGATCTCCACATCCTTCTTTACATTTGCCTCTACAAGTCTCTGATCCAGATAGACATACATCCTTTCAAAATCCTGTGCTACCGGATATTTCATATCCAATGTCTTCCTGAGATAATCGATAATATTCTCTACCTTGACAATATTAGTATGTGCCTTTGCTATATCCTTACGCTCTACAGCATCGATCGCCACATTACAGAATTTGATCGCTCCCTCATAGAGCATCAGTGTCAGCTCTGCCGGTGACGCTGTCAGCACCTTGCTGTTGTTATACTGGGCATACGCATTTGGTAACGCCATGTCATGAGCCTCCTAATAATCCTGTTACTGCGCTGGAATTTGACTGCATCTTGGCCAGCGCGGTCTCCATCTTGCTGAATTTGGAGTACCATTTATCCTCATAATCCTGAAGCTTCTCCTCCAGCTCCTTGATCTTGCTTGTGTAATCCTCGTAATCCGACTTCATTTTCTTGTCATCATAGAAATTACCAAAGGTTCTGTAGCCGTCTACTGACTTGGAAAGGTCTGTCATCTTGCCATACAGCTTCTGGGACAGTGACGTAAAGAAGGAAATAACCGTGTCCGGATCATTGGAGATCATGGTCTTCAGCTTGTCAGCATTGCCAGCGGTACTGGCATCATCTGAGTCTCCATCGATATGATAAGCATGCTTCTCATTCTCGGCTGCCGTAAAATAGCCAAGGGTATCGATGCCAAAATCACTCAGATACATGGTCTTGCCGCCAACCTCAACGCCGCCTGACATGATCTGCTGCAGAGCAGAATTTACTGTAGAAAGATTGTCATCTCTCCGGAGCAGGGCATCCTTGATCTTCTTTTCATATTTCTCAACCTCAGAATCGGATAAGGACTCCTTCTCATCATCCGTCAGCGGCTCATAACCCTTGGCGGAATCTGCATTGTACAGCTTATCCATTTCATTGATCACACTGTTATATTCCTTCAGGAAATTCTTGACCATGTCATAGATACCATCAGTATCCTGCTCTGTGGTCACAGTAACTGTCTCTCCCGGTGCTGTTGCAGAAAGTGCTGTAAAGGTCAGTCCGTTAATCTCAAATACATTGGTGCTGTTGGTAAATTTGGCACCGTTCAGATAAATCTCAGCATTCTGTCCCTTGGTATAATGTGCTGCAGCCTCGTCATCACTCTTCCCGGTAGATTCTGCACTCGCGTCATAGGAAATACCAAGCATCTTAAGTGCCTTCTGTCCGCTTACATCATTACTGGTGATGCTGAAGTTTCCATCCTCACCTGATGATTTAGCGCTGACAAAAAACCTCTTCTGTCCGGCATCATAGCTGGCATTTAAGCCTGCTTCCTTCATGGTATTCAGAACCGCTGAAATACTGGTATCCTTATTAACCGCCAGTGTCATCTGCTTATCTCCGGCACCTACTGTGATCTCACCTGAGAAATCATCTTTCAGTGTCTCATCCATATCTCCAAGAGTTGTCAGTGCTGTTACTTCCTTGTCACTCTGGATCTTACCGCCTGTCAGATAAGCAGTCTTGGCAAGCCTGGAAACTTCCAGGGTCTGCACTCCATTCACAGCACCCTCACCTGTGATCACACTGACTGCGCTGCTGTTGGAAACCTTGGTTGTTTTCTTGCTGTATGCATCAGAAAAACGCATATTGGCAATATATTTGGACTGAAGATTCTTCAGCTTGGTATTCAGATCCTTCCAGGCATCCTGCTTCCACTCAAGCTTGGTCTGTGCCTTTTTCTGTGTATCTACCTTTGTCCGCTTGGCGCTGACAAGCTCCTGAATGATGCTTTCCGTGTCCATACCGGAAAACATACCGGTCATTCTCATTGACATATCATATTCTCCTATCTCTTCTCATCCACTAAGATTCCAGCAAGCTCCCATACCTTGGCAATCATGTCAAGAGTCTTTTCGGGAGGAAGCTCCTTAATCACTTCCTTGGTATCCTTATCTATGATCTTGATGGTCACTCTGTTTGTTTCCTCATGGAATCCGAAGATTGCCTCTGAATGCGGCATACTCTTATTCAGCTGCTCTACCGCCTTCTTCAGCTGTTCATTACTGGGCTGCTGATTCTGGGAGCCATTCTGTCCGCTCTGGCTGTCCTGCCTCTCAGTCTCCCCTACTCTGGTTCCCGCTGCAACATCACCGCTTACAGCCTTCCCCTGTGTAGTAGTAACCTCCGTGTCCTCTACAACTGTCTTCTGTACAGGCTTCACCTGTCTGGTCGTCTGTGCCTGATAGCTGACGGCACTGTTTAATGCTTCAATTGCCATGATAATCACCTCCGTGTGATAGTAAACAATTCCATTTAAACTGATTTCTTCTGTTATCTTTTATTTATATCGGAATAAATATCAAAAAAATTAAGGGTCAGCCAAGCAGATTTTGCAGTGCAGAAAGCCCTTCCATACTGACAGCCTCCTGATTTGCCTCCTGGATCTGCACATAGACCTCTTTCCGGTAAACCGGCACTTCCTTCGGTGCACTGATGCCAAGCTTTACCTGTTCTCCCTTGATCTCCAGTACAGTAATTTCAATATTATTGTTGACGATCAATGCCTCGTTCTTTTTTCTGGATAAAGCTAACATCTATTCACCTGCTTTCTTTCCCGCATTCAGGATATCATAAATAGGGTATTTGACTGCATAAGCTTCGCCTTCCACAATCACCTGGCACGCTTTCTTTTCTGCCGCATTAATAATGATCGGTCCTCGTAAGTTAACGCTCATCTTCGTCAGATCCGAAGGCACTGTTACCGTAACGAGCACCAGAATCTCTTCCGGATCCAGCTTTCCGATCTGGGAAAGCAGTTCATCTTCTATTTCCGGATTGTAATCCGGTTTAACGATCAGCGGATCCATGACCGGCATGGCAAAAGCAGGCTCCTGCAGGGACTGCAGCCAGTGGATCGATCCTGCTCCCTTTTCCTCATCATGGATCAGGGCAAATTCTGTCATATCAGGAAATCCGATAATTCCCGCAGGAAAATGGATCGTCTTATCATCGTCAATCGTTACTTCTCCAAATACCTTTGTTTTGATCTTCATCGCTGCTCCTATCTGTACTCTCCGGTACGTTTTAAATATAATTCATCAGTGATGTCTGTAATATCTTTCCTGTTGCCATCAATGCCGCTTCGTACGTCAGCTTGGAGCTGGTGAGTTCCACGGTCACTTCCGCAATATCCGCATCCTCATTTTCGGACTGCAGAGTCTTAAACGTAGTCTTCTGATCCATCAGTCTGTCGCTGATCAGGGCAAGTCTGCTGCTTCTTGTGCCATTATCTGTGACCGCAATATTGGTGTCATCCAGATATCCCTGCATACTGGTAATGGAATTTTCAAATTTTGTATGGATGTTTTCTCTGGCATAATTGTAAGCCTTGGTTGCTGCATCGAGCTGCTTCTCTACCTTTTCATAGTCAGCAGTCCCCTCTGTCAGTTCCTTCTTCAGCTTGCTTAAATCTGTCATGGTTGCACTAATCTCCTGCAGGGAAGAAAGAGCTCTCTCAAGATCCTCGATATCTCTGTCTAGGCCATGGGAAAAGGCTTCGTTTGCCATGGTATTGACACGTATCGTCTGGTTATATCCCACATCATACTCTATCACCTGATCGTTCACATCTGCCTCAAAATTGAACTTGGTCTTTGTACCGTCCGCCTTCGTAACAGTGCTTCTGAAATAATGCTCAGGTCGCAGATCACCCTTTTCCCACTCTTTCTTGGTATAATTAATGGAAATCTCCGTGTCGTCTGTCACTGCTTTACTCAGGGTTTCATAGGCATTGTCACTGAATAACAGCTCTCCCGTCTCCGGGATGTAGGTCATGGCTACATTTCCTGCCTTATTTGCTGCTGCAATCTGCTGATAGCCTGCTTCTGCCGATGCCGCTGTCATAATGGCTTTAGAATCAATACCCTGAATATCCTTAAAAACTTCATTCCCACCTGCATCAACCGTAGCAGTTCCGATCTGAATACGGGCTGCACTGTCCAGCTTGTCATAGGAAAGACGGATCCTGTGGATGGTACTGTTTGTTACATCCCGCTCTGTTACCTTATTATATTTGGCATCGTTGTAATTGCTCTTCGTCAGCCCGGCAAGCGTACTCATATTTGTATAACTTGTGGTATCAAAATCCTTCAGCTTCACCGGCTCTGTCATATTGTAGGAATCACCCTTTGCCGCATCCTCCTCTGTAAAGGTCAGCGTGGTATTGGTACGGTAGCCTGTAAATACATATCTGCCTGCAAAGTCTACATTGCCTGTAGAATAATACTCATTCCGGAGTGTCTTCATTTCCTGCAGAAGGATATTCAGGTCTTCCACTCTCTTTTCCTTATTGGCTGCCTTGCCTGCCTTCTTGACCAGATCTGTCAGAACCTCGGCATTTGTGCTGAGCGCACCCTCTGTAATAGACAGCCAGCTGTCTGCATCCGGTGCATTCTTTTCATAGTACTGTGTCAGTTCGGATACACTGGTACGAAGCCGCAGTGCACGGATCGCTGTCACCGGATCGTCCGATGGTCTTGTCAGTTTCTTGGTCGTGGACATCTGTGTACTGAGCTTATCCTGTAAGATCTTATTGTTATTGATATTGTACAGGGAATTATTTTCCATGATCCTGTTTGTCATTCTCATAGCTATGTTCTCCTCTTTACGGTGCGGCTTTATACGCCGGTTTCCAGAATCAGTCTGTCATAAATTTCCGTCAGTGTCTGGATCATCTTGGATGCCAGTGTATAGGAATTCTGATATTTTACAAGGCTGACCGCCTCTTCATCCTTATCCACTCCGGATATTGAGCTTCTCTGGTTCTCGATCGTATTTTCCAGACCCTCATAGGTCTTTTCAAAGGTATTGGCATTGCTTGCGTTCAGTGCCACATCCGACAGGATCATCTCCAGCATCTGACTGGCTGAGCCATTCCGGAACTGATATTTCTCCCTGCTTGTCAGAAGCTCGATCATTTCCTTGATCTGTCCGCATTCCTCCACTCCCTGGAACTCATCATCTGAGATCCATGATCTGGTGCCCAGAAGCCCTGCATCATTCAGAAGATCTTCATTTACAGTAAAGTTTCCTGCTGTCAGCTCATACAGGCCATTGTCCTTAGCTGCATCAAGGTCAGCCTCTGTATACTGTCCGCCTGTTGCTTTATTTCCTGTAAAGAAAATGCATCCCTTACCGTCATAAGCGTTCACACCACCGGTAAAAATGTCGTTTACCTTCTCGGAAAAGCCCCTGATCCAGGTGTTCATCTGTGCCATATAATAGGGAATTCCCTGATATTTAATGGATTCTGAGGTCTTTGCTTCCTTACCGGCCGCCTGTGCTGTAGGAAGACCGGTATCCGGACTCGTCTTCAGGGTAAAGGTATAAGTGCCGTCATTATTGTATACCCATGATGTATAATCATAAATCGTATTTGCGATATTGATATGACCTCCCGTGTCAGAAAGCGTACAGGTCTTCATATCCTTCAGGTCATCGGCTGTTACCTCGATCGTAACCTTGGTGCCGCTATCCGTTACATTCTTTACCTTACCTTCAAAGTTGGTGCCGTTATTTCCATCCCGAAGCTCTACAAGTCCCTTCAGCTTGCCCTTCATGGCTGCATTGGTCAGATTGAACTCATTGCCGTTTGACCAGTGGATCTCATACAGACCATCCACATCTGTCTGGTTCACTTTTTCTGCGCTGGATCTTGCTGTATAGGATAGAGTTTTGTAATCATTGGCATCTACAAGCGGCTGTCCTCCTGCGATCTGCACAATGTAACGGGTTCCCCCCGTCTTTCTATCCGGTTTATTCGGATCTGTAATGTCATATTCCGTAATATCCACATCCACGATCTCAGAAAGGTCATCAACCAGCTTTTCTCTCTGATCCCGGAGTTCATTGGCCTTTGCTCCGGAAAGCTCGATGACATTGATCTGCTTGTTTAAGGTGGCAATCTTCTCTGCAATGGAATTGATCTGATCCACATTCTGCTGGATCTCAAGGTTTACATCCTTCTGCAGCTCCTGCAGGTTTCCATACATGGTATTGAAATAATCTGTCAGCGCCTTGGCTGAGGAAATGAAGGTCTGCTTCGAATGGTCGCTGCTGGCATTGGATACCACGCTCTGCAGTGCCTGGCTCATCTTATCAAAGACACTTTTAAAGCCTGTACTTCCATTGTCATTGAAATAATCCTCAATGGTCTTGCAGTAATAGGCCTTGGACTGATACTCTCCGTATTTGCAGTTGTTATCCCAGTACTTCACATTATAGAACTGGTCTCTCACACGCTCAATCGCAATCGTATCAACTCCGGCACCGGCGCAGCCATAGGTCGTAAAGGTACGCAGTGCATTATTTGCTTCCTGTGATACCACCTGTCTGCTATAGCCTTTGGTCTGGGCATTGGAAATATTATTTGCTGTTGTATTCAAAGCCGCATTGGAAGCCCTAAGCCCCGAGCCTGCGATCTGCAATCCAAAAAACTGTGAAGGCATGCTGTCACCTCATCTCTGATTATTTTGATTATCTGCCAAGCGTTGAGATCACGTGATCCAGCATCTCACTGATCACATTGATATAACGGCTGGCTGCATTATAAGCATTCTGGAACATGATCATATTGCTGAGCTCCTCATCAGATGATACACCATGCACCTGATCTCTTGCCGCATATGTCTCATCTACCGTCTTCTGCTGGTTTTCACTGATCCCCTTCAGCACTGATCCTGTATTTCCCACCTGGGATACCAGATTATTATAATAATTGGCAAGATTTGTCTTCGTATGAACCTTTGGATTCAGCGTATGCACAGCCTCTGTAAACAACGTTTTCAATGCATCTGCTGTATCCTGATCCACCTTCTGATCCGGTCTGATAAATCCAAGTAAGGATGGGGACTGTTTGATCTCACCGTTAATGATGATATTATTTATGGTAAAGTAAGGATCCCCATTCTGATCCGTTTCATTGGCTACCAGATTAAAAATCTGATAAGGGTTTCCATTACCGTCTCTCATATAGGTACTGTCCGGATAACTGCCGGCCTTATCAGCTGCATTTTTGAAAATCTCATTGATCCCTGTTACAACCTTGTTTACAAGCTGATCCAGCTCTGCCTGTACATTCATCAGGATCGACTGGGAAATGTTCTTTTCATAATTATCCGCATCTTTCAGGTCTTCATAGGTTGCTCTGTGATCTCCCCTCGCAAACAGCATGGATTTCAGGGATCCGATATCTGTATTGGTATCTGTGGAGATCGTCTGCTGCATATCATAAACTTTGGCAGAGCTGATATCTATAGGATTCTTCGTGGTATCAGCCAGATTTTTCCAATAGGGCGTGTAGAATCCTGTAACCTCATCCGCCAGAAGTGCGATCTCGTTGATCGAATCTTCCTTTACAAAATCATTTCCTTCAAATTTCACCAGCACATTGCCATCTACATCCTCATAATAGCTGATATTCCCCTTGCCTGATAATTCGTCCAGCAGCTGGTTTCTCTGATCACGAAGGTCATTGGCATGCTCCCTGCCCCCTGCCTCGATCCTCAGGATCGCCTGATTCAGCTCCACGATCCTTTTGCCATACTCATTGATCGTATCTACTTCCTTTTTCAGGTTATTGTTCAGATTGTCCTGATACTCTGCAAGTCCTTCGTATACCGCCTTGCCCCTCGTAATAAATTCGTTGCACCTCTGGACAAACACTCCCTGATTTACAGAATTGGAAGGATCCTTCGAAAGCTCCTGGACTGCTTTCCAGAGATTCTGGATCCCTTCGGAAAAGGTCTCTCCCTGCAGCTCCTGCAGAAGATCCTCCACCTCCTCTATAGCAGAAACAGAAGTGTCATAGAACGCACTCCTTCCATTCTCCTGCCGATAAGTTTTATCAAGGAAATAATCTCTGACCTGTTTAACCTGAGAATAATTAACACCAAGCCCTGTCTCCTGATAGGCATTGGCTGATGCTGTCTTAGATAAGATATTATAAGAACGGGTACCCTGCTGCACCTGCTGCCTGGTATACCCGGTAGTATCAATATTGGACATATTATGCGCTGTGGTATTCAGTGCATTCTGACCGGTCTGTAATCCGGATACTCCGATGTATAAGCTTCCCATCAAACCCATTGTTGTCACCTCATATAATTACAAATGCCGCCTTACTGTTTGGCATCAAAACCGCCAAAGTTCACGCCAAGCTGCTCACCGGTATTATAAGCGCCTCTGTTATAATTGGCTCCTTCCGGTGCTGCATTTCTGGACTGCAGCATATTCATGTCAAATTCAATCATCTCGAGTGCATTCTGTAAAAGGATCCTGTTCTGTTCATTCACCCTTTTCACTTCCTGCACGACAGCTCTTAATCTGTCATAGGTCTGTGCCAGCTTCTGCTGTTCAGAGGGTCTCTTCTCAAGCATGGCGATCAGATCTGTGAGCTTCAGTGTTTTAACATCCTTGTTAATTACATTGGCAATATCGGCATAGATTTCCTGGCGTTTATGATCCAGTTTATTCACTCTGCCTGCAATAGTCTGTTCTTCATCCGTGATTCTGGTAAGCTCTTCCAGATTGCCGGATACGATCACCGGCGTCTTCTTTCTGCATAATCCCAGCAGTGCTTCATATTCTCCGCTTTCCTGATCCAGTACATCTATCAGGTTTTCCATCAAACTTGCCACTGGGATTACCTCATTTCTTCATATTTGGAAAACAGCTTATCTGCAAAGCTTTCTGTGCTTACATGATAAGTTCCTGCCTCAATACTTGCTTTAAGAGGAGCGGTCACTTCTTCTCTGATATCCGAAGCAGCCCTTGCAGCTTCCTTCGCAATCTGCATATCCCTGCCCATGCTGGAAATCTGCAGCTGATCAGTAGGGCGCACATTCTTCTTTTCCTGCGTCTTCGTTGTCCTGTTTGTATTATAAATCTGCTGGATCTGTGAATAAGCTTCAATACGCATTCTGTTGTCCTCCTTCCATTATTTCGATTTCATAATAGATATCGGATAAAACAGGAAAGACTTTAGTATATTTTCAAAAAAAGAGACCGGACACCTGCTCTGGCAGTCCGGCCTCTGATCATATTCTTCTGTTCAAATGTGCTGTCTTACTTAGATCTTGAACTTTGACATCGCAGCTTCCAGCTCTCTGGTCTGCATCTGCAGACTTTCAGCATCCTTTGTCAGACCCTTCAGGAATTCAACCTGTTCAGAAATGCTTGCTGTTACCTCTGTTGTTGCAGCACTTGCACTCTCTGATGCCTGGGATACTGCCTGGATCTTCTTAAGGACATCATCCTTGTCTCCAACAAGCTCTGTCATGCCGCTTGTAATTCCCTGCAGATTAGATACCAGTGCCTGCACGGTATCATTGATCTCGTGGAATACGGAAACCGTTTCCTCCAGTGCTTTCATCTGATAATCCACATTCTTCTCTGTCTGTCCCGCAGACTCCGCTGCAGTTCTTGTCGCTTCTTCAATTGATGCCACAATTCCGGTGATCTCGCTGCCCGCTGCCATAGACTGGGCTGCCAGCTTGCCAATAGACTGGGCTACTACAGCAAAGCCTCTTCCGCTCTCTCCAGCTCTCGCTGCCTCAATGCTTGCATTCAGGGAAAGCAGATTCGTCTCCTCTGCAATATCGCTGATCGTTTCAATGATCCTTGCGATCGCTGTACTCTGTTCGTTTACATTCTCAACATTGTCTACCAGCTCTCTGGTGATCTCGCCGGTAGCTGTTGCTGTCCTCTTCAGCTCATCCACCATGGTAGTACCACGCTGGATACTTCCGATCGTGCTCTGCATCATGCTGCCCATGGAGTCCACAGTTTCATTCAGGTGGTTGATCTTATCGCCGAAGGCTGCCATCATCTGATAGCCATCCTCTGCATCCTGTGCCTGAGTAGCAACATCTGCTTCCACACTGCCAAGGGCGCTGTTTACTTCTTCCATGGAAGACAGGATCTGTGAGGTTGTTTCTGCTACCTGCCCTGCGGAGGTATCTACCTCACCGCCAAACTTCTGAACCTGCCACAGCAGCTCCTTCACGCCGCCAAGCATCTTTCCAATGCTCTTGGACACCAGCCCGAATTCGTCTTTTCTCTTCTTGGTCGGAATCTGTACGAGCAGATCACCTTCACTTGCCACCTGCATGCACTTGGAGATTGCATTCAGTGTCTTACGGATATCACTGGAAAGTATAATACCGATCATGATCGCTACTACAGAAGCGATCAGCACGAATATAACCGTAGTGTTCCTGAGTCCTGCTGCCTCTTCCAGGATACTTGCCTCCGGGATCAGGGCACATACTGTCATTTCAGTTTCTCCGACCGGTGCCGCCAGAAGCAGATATTTCCTGCCGCCTACAGTCACATATTCAGATACGCTGTCCTTTCCTTCTGCAGGAGTAAGATCCAGTCCCTGGTACAGCTTTGCATCTGTCACTTCTCCATTCTGGATATTGATCTCACGTCCATCCGCAGTCACAATAGAGGCACTGCTGCCCTTGCCAAAGTCCATCTTTCCAAGGACCTCTGCAACCGTATCCATCTTGATATCAACGGTAAGGAACCCCTTACCTGTCGTAAATCTCTTCACGAAGCTGAATGCATAATTATCTGTGGTGATACCGGTCGTCTCATCAATATAAGGGTGTGTTCCCATCCATATACTTTTTACTGTAGAATCTTCAAAAGCAGCACCTTCCCTCTTCAGGAACTCATCATAAGCCCCATCCGGGAAAGCCACCTTGGTCGGTGAATCCTTCGTGGTGGAAGAAACCGGGCGTCCAAGCTGGGCAAACTCATGCACATTTGCCGTATACTTGGTCGATGAGGTCTGCTTCAGGATCAGATCCTTCATTTCATTATAAGAGGTTGCTTCCTTATTCTTATCCTTGCTGCCGGCATTCAAGCCGAAGTAATTTTTCACCTGCTCTGAGGTAAGCAGCTCTGTCGTGCCGCTCTCTACTGTCTGTGTCAGCAGCTTCATATATTCTGCCACTGAAACCACAGTACTGCTGGCAGACTGCTCATACTTCTCCATCGTCGACTTGGACGCGGTCTCATAGGACACCACTCCAAGAACGATCATCATTACGATCGGAACCAGAAAGGCGCCAAGTAATTTGACAAAAATATTTTTCTTTTTCATATGTAACCCCCAGTGAAGCATTTAACTTAATCGTTTTCGTTACATTTTATTATAATCCAAAAACACCCTTCTGTCTATGGATTATTTCCCTTCGTAAGTAACAACTGCTTCAAAATCATAGCCCTCCAGCTTCCTGCGGCCCTCCAGTCCTGCAAGCTCCATCAGACATACGATCTTAACTACTTCTCCCCCAAGTCTCTCTACCAGCTTGATCGCTGCCTCGATCGTTCCGCCGGTTGCGATCAGGTCATCGATCAGGACAACCTTCTGTCCCGGTTTAATAGAATCCTTATGCATCTCGATCTCTGCAAACCCGTATTCAAGTGCATATTTCTCAGAAACTGTTTCACAGGGCAGCTTTCCCTTCTTGCGGACCGGGACAAATGCCTTCCCCATAGCATAGGCAACCGGTACTCCAAAGATAAAGCCCCTTGACTCTGTTCCTGCTACAACATCAAAATCCACGCCGTCCAGTATTTTGATCATGGAGTCAATGGCAAGCTTCAGTCCCTCTGCATCCTGCAATACGCTTGTCACATCACGAAACATGATACCGGGCTCCGGGAAATCAGGAATGCACCGGATATATTCTTCCATTTTCTTCACTTTTTCTTCCTCCCATCTGCTAGTATGACTATCATTTCTGCATATATTTCATTATACCCCGTGGTCATTTGAAAAGCAACGTTATTTCCGCAGGAGACCGTTTTCCAGTGCCACAGAAAGAGAGATCGTCTTCATCCCCGCCGGATCCGGAAAAGCGATCATGGCCTTGTCCCCTTCCCTTTTCAGGATGAGGCCAAGCCCGAAGGTTTTATGCAGGACATACATACCTTCTTTATATTCTTCCATACCATATGTGTATGTCTGCCGGCTCCCGCAAGATATTCCGATCCCTTTCCCCCTGCTCCCTGCTGCTGATGCCCTGGGTGCAAATATCTCCCTGGAAAAGGAGGATGTGCTTCCATCCTCAAAGGCAAAAATATAAAGCTCTTTTCTGGCACGGGTCATGGCTACATAAAAAAGGCGCCGTTCCTCCTCGTACAGTTCTGTTCGCTGGCTTCCGGCGCCGTATTCTGTGTTTTTCCCGCCGGATCCGGTACTTTTTCTTCTTACAGGCGGTTCTGGCATCGAGGGCAGGATTCCCTCTGCCATATCCAGCAGAAATACCCTGTCATACTCAAGTCCTTTACTGGAATGAATGGTTGAAAGCAGAAGCTCCGGTTTCTGCTTCGTCATGCTGCCGCCGGTGAAAATCAGCTCCTGCAGCTCCAGCAGTCTCCGCAAAAATGCCCTGCTGTCATTTTCCGCTTCTCCAAGGATCCGCAGGATCTCTGCCTTGCCACTGTCAAGTCCATGGTTTTCCATGTAATCCTGATAGCCCATGAAATGCAGGATCCGGTAGATTGCCCTGCCTGCTCCTTCTTTCTGCATACTGACAAAATGTGTCTGCAGCGACCGGCACTGCTTTCTGACAAAGGGCGTTGCCTTCTCTCCCTCTGCCACCTCCTGCAGAAGCGTCCGCTTCAGGGAATTATTCTCTATGGCCTCCAGTGCCACCGCCTTGCTGATCCCCGCTCCCATTTTGTAATAGATCCGAAGGAACACCTCCCCATCATAAGGGTTCTGGGCAAGCCGCAGGAAATCACAGATATCATTTACCACCGGATGGGAAAAGAAGGTCATATCATTTCCCTTCATCCGATACGGAATTCCTTCCCTTTCCAGAAGGTCAATGAGCGGCAGGGCACTTTCGTGATTCCGGTAAAGCACCGCCGATATCCCTTTTTTCTCCCTGGCCTGCTGAAGAAGGTACTCATACTGGGCTTTCCGGTTCCGCAGCGTGATCCGCTGCACCTTCCCTTCCATATCCTTCCATGGTGTCATGTGCTTTTCGTGCCGTGCCACATTTTTCTGGATAAAGCGGTCTGCCGCCTCTACAATCCGCTGTCCGCTCCGGTAATTGCTTTCCATCAGAAGCACAGACGCCCCCGGGTGTACCGCTTCGAAATCCACCAGTGCCTCCGGATAGGCTGCCCGAAAACCGTATATACTCTGATCCTCATCGCCCACCATGAAAAGATTGCCGCATTTTTCAGAAAGCAGCCGGATCATATCATGCTGGATCTTCGAAGTATCCTGCGCTTCATCCACGCAGAAATAGCTGTAGCTTTCCTGAAAATATGATCGCACCTCCGGGAATTGCTGAAGAATCCGCAGTGCATATACCATCTGGTCATCATAATCGATCAGTGACTTCTCCTTCAGCCCTTTCTGATATGCCTGATAAATCTCCGGGAACTTCTGTACTGGTGTCTGATACTTCCGCATCTCTTCCTCTGTATAGCGCATATTTTTCACATAGGTTACCGCCGTCTGCAGCTCTCTGATGTCATTTTCTGTGGCAAAGCTGTTTCTTACCTCGAAAAAGGCACTTTTCAGAATAGCCACCGCTTCCTTGTCTGCTACGTCAAACGGTGTTTTGCCGGTCTTATATCCAAAATACTGCAGCACCCGTTGGGAAATCCCGTTGATCGTCCTAAACTCCAACCGCCCGGCATACTCTTCCCCAAACAGCTCGCAGAACCGCCGCTTCATATCTGCTGTAGCTGCTACCGTATAGGTCACTGTCAGGATCCTCTCCGGCGGGATCCCCTTACAATAGATCAGATACCCAATACGGGTCACCAGCACCGTGGTCTTCCCGCTTCCGGGTACAGCAAGCAGCAGTACCGCTCCCTCTGTGTGCAGTACCGCTGTCTCCTGCTGGTCATTCAGCTGTAAGGAAAATCTTTCTTTAAATTCCTGGAAGGTCATGGATGCCTCTTTATCTGTGTGGATAAATGTCTGGTGGTTTCAGAATATCTGATATCATGTTATAGGATACCAGGGTCAAAAGGTCTAAGCCCACATGAGCTTGCTCATAAGTGGGTGAAAGACCTTAGGACCCGCCCCGATATGAGCATAAAAGTGGGATGATAATCCCACGATATGCGAATATTGGGTAGGATTGTGGGAGTGCGTAGCACGAAGCAATCCGTAGGTATCAAAGTCGGGGGCTTTTGACCCCGACATCATTATAGGAAAGTATAACTGATTCAGGGGGAAATGGCAAATTGCACAATACAAAATCTTGATCTTTCCGCATTCCTTCCTACAGCTTCTTGTATAAAAAGTTCATAATCGCCTGTTTTACCCTCCCAGAGCAGCAAAATTTTTCTACTTGCACGAAACAGGATCGGCTGATATACTGCATTCAACACAGAAGAACTGTTTTCCGTTTCTTCTGCAGTTCATCTATTTTCGAAAGCCGTCCGGCTTTCCCGTTTTATAGTTTCAGTTTTACTCATGTTCCAGATGGAACATCCTTCCGGTCTTTCACCGGATATTTTCACTTATTATTTTTCACACCATTCTAAGGAGGATCTTATTTTCATGTCTGACAATCAAAACAACATTCAACTCCCGGAGCATGGCAAACTCACCATCCCCATGACCAACGATTACCTGTTCCGTGCTCTCCTGCAGCAGAACAACAAGGTACTTACCGGCCTTATTGCCTCCCTGCTCCACCTTTCTCCATCAGAAATTTCTTCTGTGGAGATCACCAATCCCATTGTCCTTGGCGAGTCCATTAACGACAAAACCTTTTTTCTGGATATCCGGGTAGTTCTTAACCAGAATACCCTGATCAACCTAGAAATGCAGGTCATCAATGAACATAACTGGCCGGAACGCTCCTTAAGCTATCTCTGCCGGGAGTTTGACCAGCTTTCTGCAGGTCAGAGCTATGAATCGGTAAAGCCTGCCATCCAGATCGGTCTTCTGAATTTCGCTCTGTTTCCGGATCACCCGGAATTTTATGCTACCTATAAACTTCTGAATGTAAAAAATCATACTGTTTATAGTGACAAACTGCAGCTTTCTGTGTTAGACTTAACACAGATCCATTTAGCAACCGATGAGGATAAAGCCTGGCATATCGACTTCTGGGCTTCCCTCTTCAAAGCCAGAACCTGGGAGGAATTACATATGCTTTCTCAGAACAACGAATACTTAAAAGAAGCTTCCGAAACTGTCTACCATCTGACACAGGAGGAAAAAGTCCGCCTGCAGTGCCAGGCCAGAGAAGATTACTATCGGCGAATGAAGGGTATTCAGGAGAAGTTTGAACAACTTAAGCAATACAAAGCAGAAATAAAACAATATGAAGCACAGAAAGTACAATATGAGGCTCAGAAAGTGCAATATGAGGCAGAAAAGAAGCAGTTTGAGGCACAGAAAGCTCAGTTCGCAGCAGAGAAAATTCAGTCAGACACTGAAATTGCGGACCTGAAGCAGCAGATAGCAGCTCTGAAAAAAGAACTGGAGGCAAAAAGCAGGGAGTAACCCTGCTTTTTCACTATTATGCCGAAACTATCATATTGGTTTCAGAATGGTAATTTCATCTGTTCATAGGACTGTGACTGTTTTATATTATCGAGAAAGGCAGCAAGGCCTGTCTCATCATATAAAACGGTACTTTTTCCGGTATTTTCCAGATATTGATTTCCGGATGACATCTGTAACAAGCTGTATGCATAGCAGGCCAGCCTTTTATATTGCCGCATGGCAAAATCTGCAGTATGCATTGTTCCACTGTTCTGTTCTGCTTCAATAACAATCACTCCCTGGCTGATTCCACTCTGCAAACGATCTCTTTCAACATATCTGTATTTCTGTACCGCTGTTTTTTCCGGATATTCGCTCAAAAGGCAGCCACCTTTCTCAAGAATTTCTTCTGCCAGTTTTTGGTTGGAAGCAGGCAAAATCCGATCCAGTCCACAGGGAAGAAACACCACACATTTTCCGTTTACAGAAAGAGCCCCTTTCAATGCAAGTGTATCACAGCCAAGCGCCAGTCCATTTACAAGATTGAACCCTTCCTCTGCTATCTTTATTCCTGTCCGATATGCCAGTTTACTCCCCTGCTCTGAAAGCGTCCTGCTTCCTATCGCTGCAATGTTTTTATGCTGATTAATAATTTCTATATTGCCTTTATAATACAGAAGCGATGGCATTCCTTTTAAATTCCGTAGTTCATTGGGATATCTTTCATCATCTTCCCTGCATACTGCAATGTTATAATTGCCTGTCGTTGTCACATCATCCATATTCTTTCTTCCATTACCAGCAAGCATTTCTCCCAATTTCCCAATTCCGCTTTCCTTTACTTCAGAATTACTGGATGGCACTACACAAATCGTAACCCCTCTTCTTATTTCCGGATCCAGCAGCTGATAAAAATATTGAACAGCAGACATCTTTCCTTCCTTTAAATCCAGAATTTTCCCACTGTACACATCAAATAATGGATTTTTAATTCAGCCAGACTTCTTCCAGGTAAAACAATAATCAAGGCATGGTTCATGCCAGACATCCTGTGCAGGGAAGCAAGAAAGGATCAGCAATGTAGATCGAGCTGACCGATTACTTTACAATCGGTGTAGATCTAGAAGCCTACTCCTCCATGGACGAGCTGGTTGATAAATGCGCCTATTATCTGCCCCATGATGAAAAGCGGAAACAAATCGCCAAAAATGGTTACGATAAGGTGCCTGCCATGCCTATCCCCACAGGATCCGGAAAATGCTGAAAGCACTGATACCTATAGGTCGAACTATACTTCATTTTAATATATTGCGCAAAATGTAGTCAATATTATATATCGTATTTCGTCATGTGTTTAAAATAGACATCTGGCAAAATGCACAAACGTCTTAATGTCAGTATTTCTACCGGTTTACACAGGTACTAATGTAAAATCAATTCCAAAACACACTTTATTTTCTACGTATTTCCCAACTCTTCCCTCCTGCCAGGAATCGTCTTTCTGCCCTTACCTCACGATCATGACTTTATTATAATACTCACTCTTATCACGCATAATTTCCAGTCCTCTGTGCAGTTCTTCAAAGGACAGTCTGTGTGTGATCTGCTTTTCGGGACTTAAGATTCCCTGCTTTATGCTTCCCGATGCGGCATTTTTTCTATTTGCACGATATAGAGCAGGCTGATATACTGCATTCAGCACAGAAGAACTGTTTTTCTATTTCTTCTGCGTTTCCATTTATTTTTGAAAGCCGTCCGGCTTTCTCATTTTATATTATTCAATTTTACTCATGTTCCAAGCGGAACATCCTTCCGATCTTTCACCGGATATTTTCACTCACTATTTTTCATACCATTCTAAGGAGAATCTTATTTTCGTGTCTGACACTCAAAACAACATTCAGCTCCCGGAGCATGGCAAACTCACCATCCCTATGACAAACAATTACCTGTTCCGAGCTCTCCTGCAGCAGAACAACAAGGTACTTACTAACCTCGTTGCCTCTCTGCTTCACCTTTCTCCATCGGAAATCACTTCTGTGGAGATCACGAATCCTATCGTGCTTAGTGAATCCACTAACGGCAAAACCTTTTTTCTGAATATCCGGGTAGATCTGAACCTGAATACCCCGATCAACCTGGAAATGCAGGTCATCAATGAACATAACTGACCGGAATGCTCCTTAGGCTATCTCTGCCGGGAATTTGACCAGCTCTCTACCGGCCAAAGCTACGAATCGGTAAAACCTGTCATATCGACTTCTGGGCTTCCCTCTTCAAAGCCAGAACCTGGGAGGAATTACATATGCTTTCTCAGAACAACGAATACTTAAAAGAAGCTTCCGAAACTGTCTACCATCTGACACAGGAGGAAAAAGTCCGCCTGCAGTGCCAGGCCAGAGAAGATTACTATCGGCGAATGAAAGGTATTCAGGAGAAGTTTGAACAGCTTAAGCAATACAAAGCAGAAATAAAACAATATGAGGCTCAGAAAGTGCAGTCAGACGCCGAAATTGCGGAACTGAAGCAGCAGATAGCAGCTCTGAAAAAAGAACTGAAGGCAAAAAGCAGGGAGTAACCCTGCTTTTTCTTTCGCTTCAAAAGAGAAAAGGCCGGAAAATCCGACCTCTTCTTCACAATTCGTCTTTGCAATTTTACTCTTACAGAAATTACTGTAATAAGGACAGTACACCCTGATTAGCCTGATTGGACTGAGCCAGCATAGCCTGACCTGCCTGAGACAGGATATTGTTGTTGGAGTACTTAACCATTTCAGTAGCCATATCTGTATCACGGATAGCAGACTCAGCACTTGTGGTATTCTCAACTACGTTGTCGAGGTTGTTGATGGTGTGCTCAAGTCTGTTCTGTACAGCACCAAGTGCGGAACGCTGGGTGGATACCTTCTGGATAGCTTCCTTAACTGTATCAATAGCGTTCAGAGCATTGGTATCATCTGCACCATCTACCTTCAAGCCATTTACACCAAGTCCTTTTGCGCTCATTGCATCCAAGGAAACACTAATTTGATTATTGGTAGTAGCATCTGCTCCTACATGAAGTGTCAGTGTTAATGCGCCCACTAAAGCATCATCCTCAGACTTAATCGCATTTGCATCCAATGTAGCTTCATTGCCTGCTGCATCATAAAGTTTTTTACCAGCAATCAGAGAAATCTTACCATTGTCACCAGATACATAGTTAGACAATGCATTTGCTGATATTTTATTACCATCCTTATCATAATACTGTGCAGGTCCCGCAATAGCTGCTTTATCAATACTTGTAATTGTAATAGTATCTGTTAATGCCTTTGTCCCCGCACTATTATCTGCTGCAGTTCCTTCCAATTCAATTGTTACACCCGTACTAGCGCCAGCTGCTGTTTTTACTTTGCCATCTGCTTCTACCGTATATCCTGCTAATGTTGGGGCACTAAAAACCTTTGCTTTTGATGCAATACTTGCAGTAACACCTGTTTCCTTCAAAGCCTTCAGTACATCGTTCTGTCTCTGTGCTTCATCGGCATCTGTAGGAACATCTAATGTCACTTTTAATTTTGCCCCTGTAGTTGCTGCAGCAGTTGTACTTGTAGTTACTGCGCCTGCTGCCGCAGTGAATTCACCATAAGAATAAATATTCTTCTTTTCTGCGGTCTTATCCCCTTTCAACAGATAAGTCTCGTTGAACTTGGTGGTCTCAGCAACACGATCAATTTCAGTAGTCAGCTGATCTACTTCATTCTGAATATAAGTTCTGTCATTCTCAGACATAGTTCCATTAGCAGCCTTTACTGCCAGTTCATTCATTCTCTGAAGCATATCCTGAACTTCATTCAGAGCGCCTTCTGCAGTCTGTACAGTAGATATGCCATCCTGAGCATTGTTGGAAGCCTGTGTCAGACCTCTGATCTGCTTTCTCATCTTCTCACTAATGGAGAGACCTGCTGCATCATCTGCTGCTCTGTTGATCTTGTAACCAGAAGATAACTTCTCAGTTGACTTAGCCTGTGTCTTGGTTGTCAGTCCTAACATTCTGTTAGAGTTCATTGCTGTTAAATTGTGTTGTACTACCATAGTATATTCCTCCTTGAATTTAAGGTCGCTTCCCTGCGACTCATTTTTGACTGTAATGACTTCTGACAGTCGTACGCACCACCAAAAATCATCACTGTTAAGATTCGTAAGCAATTATCTTGCTTTACTTGTTATTTATATCGGTGAAACCGAAAAATACTTTATAGATCTTTTGAAATTTTTAAATATTTTCTTATTTTTCAAAGTAAATGCAACCCCTCACAT
>ERZ1026850.156-NODE-156-length-44252-cov-11.908659_pt1 | contig 44252 bp, 45 predicted proteins | sample MGYA00380155_ERZ1026850 | MGnify/ENA primary metagenome ERZ1026850 (study PRJEB33269, sample SAMEA4719791) | human gut metagenome | biome: human-associated habitat; feature: organic feature; material: feces | place: Cameroon | collected 2013-10 ... | reverse complement strand
CCCAGAGAGGATTTGAACCTCCGACCCCACGCTTAGGAGGCGTGTGCTCTATCCAGCTGAGCTACTGAGACATTTTTAAGATTTATGCAATTTTCACTGCTCGAAGGAATCGAACAATCTGCCGCTTAGGAGGCGGCCGCTCTATCCAACTGAGCTACAGAGACATACATATATATCGCGTAAACGCAATATATAGTATATATGATTGCCGGACAAATTGCAAGCAGATGCCGCCTTCTGCGTTTGGATTGTTCAGGATATGTTTACAAGAGGGCATTGCATTACGGCGAAAAAAGCATTATGATAATGAGATGAACCAAACCGCCGCGGTTTGGTCACTATGTACGTCAGAGGAGGCACCGCGATGCTCACAGAAAAAAAGCAAAGCCTGATGCTCGTCATCAACCCGACAGCAGGCAAAAATCAGGCGCGGGACAACCTGTTTCCGCTCACCAATTACTTTTTTACGCACAACTACCACGTGACGGTGTTTCCGACACAGGCCAAAGGAGACGCCTGCAACTACGTCGCGGAGTATGCGACACAATACGATGCCCTCGTCTGCGTCGGCGGCGACGGCACATTAAACGAAGTTGTCACCGGACTGATGATGTGTCCGGCGGACAAGCGGCCGCGTCTCGGATACATCCCCGGCGGCTCCACCAACGATTTCGCCAACACGCTCGGCATCAGCAGCGTCATGGAAGAAGCTGCCGAGCAGTTTTGCTCCGGCAAACCGTTTTGCTGTGACATCGGCAAGTTTAACGGCAGATATTTCACGTATGTCGCCGCGTTCGGTCTGTTTACCGAGGTCTCCTATGAAACGCCGCAGCCGCTCAAGAATGCGCTCGGTCACGCCGCGTATCTGCTAGAGGGCGCCAAATCGCTGACCTCTATCAAGAGCTACGCGCTCAAGGTGCGCTGCGACGAGGAGGAAATCAACGGCAAGTTTATTTATGGCCAGCTGTCCAATTCGACCTCTATCGGCGGCATTTTGAACATCACCCGCACCGGCGTCCAGCTGGATGACGGTTTGTTCGAGGTCATTCTCATTCATATGCCGGAAAATTTATTGGAGCTGAACGACATTGTTGCCAGCCTGATGTCGCAGAAGCTGGCGGAATGCAAGTATATCTTTTTCCGCCGCGCAAAATCCGTAACCGTGCAGGCGGACAGTCCGCTCCCTTGGACGCTGGACGGCGAGGCAGGCGGCAGCTTTACCTACTCTCAGGCGGAAATCATTCCGGGCGCCGTGACATTTAGTCTGGATTTACCGGGCAACAAGCCAGAGACATAAAATATAACAGAACCTGACAGGATGCAGCGTGCTGCATCCTGTTTTTGTGTGCAGGCTGCTCGTTGTCAGCCGCATAGCACTGTGCTATACTTAAACAGATAATTTATGTGAAAAGATATACGAAAAGATCGTGAGGCATTTTATGGAAAACAAACCGTTATTATGGATCGTGATTCCCTGCTATAATGAAGAAGCTGTCCTGCCGGTCACCGCACCGCTGTTTTTAAATAAAATCAACAGCCTTGCCGCAGCCGGAAAAATCAGCGACCAGAGCCGCATCTGCTTCGTCAACGACGGCTCCAAAGACAGCACTTGGCAGCTCATCTGTGATTTTGCACGCAAGGACCCGCATTATATCGGCATCAGCCAGAGCCGCAACCGCGGCCATCAGAACGCCGTTCTCGCCGGTCTGATGGAGGCCAAGGACAAGTGCGACATCACCATTTCGATTGACTGCGACGGTCAGGACGACATCAACGCGATGGATCGCATGGTTGACGAATATCTGAAGGGCGCCGAGGTCGTGTACGGCGTGCGCTCCAAGCGCAAAACCGATACCTTCTTCAAGCGGTTTACCGCCGAGGGATTTTATCATGTCATGAACGCGATGGGCGCAGAGGTCGTATTCAATCACGCAGATTACCGTCTAATCAGCACACGCGTATTGGAAAGCTTTGCGGACTTCCGCGAAGTCAACATCTTCCTGCGCGGCATGGTGCCGCTGGTCGGCTTTCCGAGCGCCAAAGTTTATTACGAACGCGCCGAGCGCATCGCGGGTGAGAGCCATTATCCGCTGCGCAAAATGCTTGCGCTCGCGTTTGACGGCATCACCAGCCTGTCCGTCAAGCCCATCCGCATGATTGCGGGTCTGGGCGGCATCGTGAGTCTCATCAGCTTTATCGGTGTCATCTGGGCGATTGTACAGGCCATTCTCGGCCATTCGGTTGCCGGCTGGGCATCTACCACCTGTATCGTCTGCTTTGTCGGCGGCATTCAGTTGATTTCCCTCGGTGTCATCGGCGAATACATTGGAAAAATCTACATGGAATCCAAGCACCGTCCGCGCTATATCATCAGTGAGCGCACTTGGGCACCGTATGAACGCCATTACCGCGGCTGATAGGAGGAATCACTTTGCACAACCTGATTACTACCCTGCGCACGCAGTTTTTTGACGCCAAGCTGATAAAATTTGTGCTTGTCGGTGTCGTCAACACCTTGGTCGGCATTGTCATCACTGCCGCAGTCTATGTTGTGTGCAGCACAGCTGCTTCGTGGGCAATTTCCGCCTCCGGCATCAATCAATACGGCCTGACAAACAATTGGCAGGAGTGGAAATTTATTCTCGGCTTCAATCATGAGACCGGCGGCATGTATTCTGTCGCAGACATGGAGACATTCGGCAAATATCATCAGGTGGATACGGCGCCGGATGTGCTCGCACAGGCATTGGAAACCGAAAAGCAGGTGATACACGACCGTATTTTCGGTTCTCCGCACGCATTGTTGTCTCTGATGCTGGCAAAAGTCCAAAATCTTTGGGTCTCTCCCGGTCTGGGATTCTCGCTCGGCTTTGTCAATCGCGCCGGTGTGACATGGCATGGTCTGATTGGCGTGCATGTATATGAGTACGCGATACATCTGGATCGCATCGTATTTTTCTTCGCCGTGTGTCTCGCGCTTGTGGGCGCCGGTTCCGGTCTGCGCCGCAAGGAAAATCCCGTTGGTTTTTGTGCGGTTTTCCCCTTTATGACGTTGATGGCATTTTTCTGTGTCTTTTTGCTCATCGAAGTACAGCCGCGCTATGCGTATCTGCCGCAAATCTTTTTGTATATTGCGGCGGCCGCGGGCATTTCCGCACTGATGCGCCAAAAACAAGCATCTGCATAACAAGCAAGCCCGACTGCGTAACAAGCAGTCGGGCTTTTGCAATCATTTGGTTTTCCACCACATCTGTTCCGCTTCGTTGAGCGGCGACAGATGTTTTTTTGCGTCCAGCAGCATCAGAACACCATCTGTCATGCCAATCCACGTGTCGTTGTCCAACCGGCTGGCGAACAGCGTCTGTTCTTCAATCGGAATGGTGCGGCGTCCGGCGGCATTCTCCGCGACAATGCTGCCGCAGACCGCACCGTCTTCCGGCACGCCTTCACAGCCGAAGTCCGGCTCCTCGACATAGAGCAAATGCAGCAGCGGCTGAAAAATCTTTCCGTCGATTTCTACCGGTTCATTGGAGTACGTCATTGATTTTCTCCTGTGCGGCATCCAGCACGCTAAACATGCGGACGAGCATTTCCCAGCACACGCGCGGCGCCGAAGCCGGTGTGATAATCGCATCCAGCGCAGCTGCTACTTCCTGCTCGCTGTCCACGAAAAAGCGCACCCACGCAAAATCTCCGTTGAGCGCATTGAGTGTCTTGAGCATCGGGCGCACGCGCTCGGTCGACACCTGTCCCAGCTTATAGCAGCGCATGCCAAATTCCGCGCCGTCCGCGGAAAATACCATGGCGATGTTGTACAGCTTGCCGCTCTTTCCCGCAACTTCAACGGCAACATAATGGCTGCCGTCCGGCTGTGCGTCCTCCATATATCGAATGTCTCCGCGCTGTAAGCGCTCAATGAATGCCTGTGCAGATGGATTCATACGTTTTTCCTCTTTTCTGTTACTTTCCGACCCAACGCAGTCCCTTTGGGTAATGATTTTTCATGATACCGCCGGCACATTTGCCCCAGCCCATAACAAAGCCGTCCGCGGCAACCGCCGTCCAGCCCTTCTGTCCGTCATACGGGAAGGTTTCTCCGCGCAAATATGCCTCCGCAGAGCCATCCGCCGCGCGCAGATTGCACACCTGTAAAAAGTGCTCCGGTGCGAGCGCATGCGCCAAGGCATGTGCCGGTTCCAGACGGTTCTTTTTGAGCGTGCCGATTTCGATGCCCATGCGCTTGATTTTCAGACCGGTTACATCCAGCTGACACGCTTCCGGCAGCAGCCACAGCTTATCCTTGCGCAGTACCAGTCTGCCCTCCGGCAGCTGTTTTACCAGCTCGGCAATCATCTGCTCAGCTGCCTGAAGCTGCTCCCGCTCTTTTTTGCTGTATGTTTCTTGTAATGCGGGTGCATCACGTCTGTCGCCCGTGTTTTTGTGCAGGACGGCGGCGAAATGTCCCTCCCCGTCCAGCTTATGCGGCCACAGGCGAAACGCATAGCGTGTATCTGGATTTCCGTTTTCCGCCCATTCCGGATGTGCCGGACTGAGTTTTTCCGGTGTCGGCACCTGCTGTACGGAAAATTCCGGATGCCGCTCCAAAAAGCGCGAAAGCGTGCCTTCATCCTCTTCCGGTGCAAACGTACACGTCGAATAAATCAGCCTGCCTCCGCCCGCCAGCATGTCCGCGGCGCGGTCTAAAATGTCCGCCTGCCGCGCAGCACAAAATGACGGAAGCTCCGGCGTCCATTCGCTCTGCGCCGGATTGTCGTCTTTTCGGAACATGCCCTCACCAGAGCACGGCGCATCGACAACAATGCAGTCAAAAAATTCCGGAAATCTCTGTGCCAGCTTTTCCGGCGTCTCATTGCACACGATGCAGTTTTGCACGCCCATGCGCTCGATGCTCTGCGCCAAAATCGCCGCGCGGCCCGCGTGAATTTCATTGGCCACGAGCAAGCCCTCGCCGTGCATGCGTCCCGCCAGATGGGTGGTTTTGCCGCCCGGCGCGGCACACAAATCCAGCACGCGTTCTCCCGGCTTGGCATCCGCGAGCGCACCGACTGCCATTGCGGACGGTTCTTGAATGTAATATACGCCCGCTTCATAATACGGATGCCGTCCCGGCCGCTGTGTATCGGGATAGAAAAAGCCCTCCGGCGCCCACGGAACCGGCGTCAGCGTAAATGGTGCTTGCGCGGCAAACTGTTCCGGCGCAATCTTGAGCGGGCTGACGCGCAGACCACGCGCCTGCGGGCGCGCCAAGGCATCGCGAAATGCCGGATACTCCTCTCCGAGCAATCGCTGCATGCGCTGTTCAAATGCGGCAGGCAATGCCATAGATACTCCTCCTTATATTCTATCTTTTTATTTTCTCTGATATGCAACAGCCATGATTGCCGTTGCGGCTGCACTGGCGATGAACACAAGCAGCAGCGCTTTGGGCAGTGCCGCGGTCAAAAAATGCATCATCGGATTAAAATAGTCCAAAATCCACAGCACAAGAAACAAGATGCACAGGACAATGGTGATGTGCGGCAGCAGCGCCTTCAAAATCTTCATGTGTCCTCTCCTCACTTCTCCGCCGGAATATAAATAATATCACTGATGGTTCTGCCAACGCCGCCGATCGGTTTGCTCACAGCAGTCCCGTTATAATACATGACCGCCGACTTGCCGCCGTCCAGATTATACGCGGTCTGACAGCCCTCTTCTTTCATGAGCTGGGCGAGCTGCGACATGGTGACGCCCGCAGAGTACCCGTCCTGTCTGCCGTCCACCACGACAAATTTGTAATGTCCCGGCGCGACATATCCAATCGCCGCGCGCGGATTGACTTTATTGAGGTATTCTGTCGAGTGAAACGACTCCGGCACGTTCCCGCTGCCGTCCAGCAGCGCCGGCCCAAACGTCCACGCCTGCCACGCGCCCTGCGCAATCACAGTATCTGCATCAAACTGCGAGGCGGCATATGTTTTCATCGTACCGTCAGAAAACAGCACGCAGACATCAGAAGTGCCCGGGTTCTTGCTGTATATCTCGCCGTTGCGAATCACGCACACGCTGTCGCTCTCACCGTAGGAATCTCCGGAAATCGCCAGCGATGCCTGATTCTGCTTTGCCATGGCACTGACAAAATCCCGAATATTTTTTCCGTACATGGATTTTGCAAATGCCGTCTTAACATCCTGTGTCGATGCAACATAAACATCCGCCGAAAAATAGACAATCGGCTGGTCATCTACCGTACAGGCAACCTGTTCAATTTTGATTTCTGTACGGCTGGTTTTGTCATCAATCAGCGTTTTTCTCGTCTTTTTTGCCTGCGCAAACACCTGTATCTCGTCTTGGTTCGCCGCCAGTGAAATGGTGTCCGCATGGCTCCAGTTGTTCTGACTCGCCGCCGGAATGCCAAGTCCGCCATCCGCGCTCGCCGCGGATTCTCCGCTCCCCTGTGAGGGAAGTGCAAACTGCGTCGTCGCTTCCTGTGTCTCCTGCTCTGACACAGTCGTGCCCTGCGGCAGCACATACATCACCAGCAAAACCAATCCCACGCACACGGCACCCGCCGCCAAGTCCATCACGACCAGTGCCCATATCGGCAATTTGTTTTTCTTCATGGCGACCCTTCTTTCCTGCATGTCCTGCTTATTATATCATACATTTGCCAAAGAAAAAACGCTGAACGGATTTTTACCCCGTCAGCGCAATTCCTGTTCTAGATGGTAAAACAAATCCGATTCAAAAAATTCTTGAATCGTGATTCCCAATCCATCACATATTTTCTGTATGGTGCCTATGGTCGTGCTCCGATTTCTTCCACTGATGATGTTATTGAGTGTGGACTGTGTAATGCCGCTCATCGTAGCCAATTTATTCACCGTAATTTCGTTCTCCCGACACAATTCTTCAATTCGCAACCGAACTGCCTCTCCGCTTGTCATGTTCTGTTCACCTCATGCCTTTGTCGATTCCCCCTATTCAGAATAACGGTTTTGAGTTGAAAAAATTACCTCTTTTCAGTTAACCGATGTGAAGACGCCGCCCGCCCTCTTTTTCGCTTTCCCTCTTGTCAAGACAGAATCCCTGATGTATGCTATGTTTGTTTGATATTTTTTAGAAAGGATGAAATCATTTTGAAAGAAACACATGGACGAACCCGCTCCACCGCCGAGCTGTTTCGCCGCTTTGCTCCGTATTTTAAGCCGTACGTTCCCACGCTGATTTTGGACTTGTTCTGTGCCTCGCTCACCACCATTTGCGAGCTGGCACTCCCGGTCATCGTGCGGTACGTCATGAATCTCGCCCAGTACAATCTTTCTGCACTGACAGCGAATCTGATTGTCCGCTTGGGCGTGCTGTATTTTGTTTTGCGCGTCATTGACACCGCAGGCTCCTATTATATGGCAAACATCGGTCATGTCATGGGTGCGAAAATTGAAACGGATATGCGTACGACGCTGTTTCACCACCTGCAAAAGCTGTCGTTCCGGTACTATGCCAATGCCAAGGTCGGTCAGCTCATGGCGCGCATCACCTCCGACTTATTTGACGTCACGGAATTTGCTCATCACTGTCCGGAGGAATTTTTCATTGCCGGTGTCAAAATCGTTGTATCGTTTGCCATTCTGCTGTCGGTCAACGTGCCGCTGACACTGTTCACCTTTGCCGTTTTGCCGATTATGCTTGTGTGCTGCTATAAGTTTAACCGCCGCATGCGCGAAACATTCAAAGAATCGCGCTGGCAGGTCGGTGAAATCAATGCACAGGTCGAAGATTCTCTGCTCGGCATCCGCGTGGTCAAGTCCTTTGCCCGCGAGGAAGCGGAAGAACAGAAATTTGCCGAAGGCAATGAACGCTGGCTCGCTATCAAAAAGCGCAATTACTTCTGGATGGGCGGCTTTCAGGCAACCACGCGCGCGTTTGACGGCCTGATGAACCTTGTCGTTCTCGTGCTCGGCTGTGTCTTTCTGCTGCACGGCGCGATTCATCCGGGCGATTTTGTCGCGTATCTGCTGTATGTCCAGACGCTGCTGACGTCAATTCGCCGCATTGTCGAGTTCATGGAGCAGTTCCAGCGCGGCATGACCGGCATTGACCGCTTTCTGGAAATTATGGATGAACAGCCGGACATCACCAACGCGCCGGACGCCATTCCCTGCGAGCATGTGCGCGGCGAAGTAGATTTTGAAGATGTCTCGTTTTCCTACGAGGATGACGCGGGCGAGGTACTCGGCCACATCAATCTGCATGTGGATGCCGGTCAAAACATCGCGATTGTCGGCCCGTCCGGCGGCGGCAAAACTACTCTCTGTAATTTAATACCTAGATTTTACGATGTGTCTAGTGGCTGTGTCAAGCTGGACGGCGTTGACGTGCGCAAGCTCCAGCTGCATTCGCTGCGCTCCCACATCGGCGTCGTACAGCAGGACAATTATCTGTTCTCCGGCACCGTCCTGCACAACATCGCCTACAGCAGACCCGAAGCCACCCGCGAGCAAATCATCGAGGCTTCCAAGCTCGCCGGTGCACACGAATTTATCTCCTCTCTGCCCAACGGATACGATACGTTTATCGGAGAACGCGGCGTCAAGCTGTCCGGCGGTCAGAAGCAGCGCATTTCCATCGCGCGTGTGTTCCTAAAAGACCCTCCGGTGCTGATTCTGGACGAAGCCACCAGTGCCCTCGACAACGAGAGCGAACGCCTTGTCCAGCAGTCATTAGAAAAGCTCGCGCACGGCAGAACCGTGTTTACAATTGCGCACCGCCTGACGACCATCCGCGGCGCGGATAAAATTCTCGTTCTCACCGAGGACGGCATCGCCGAACAGGGTTCTCACGAGGAATTGATTGCGAAGGGCGGAATTTATAAAGAATTATACAGTATGTATTCATATATGCGGTGATGTGCCGTTTCCTGTGCGCATCCGGTATCACATTTCATACATCATTTCTGATCTTGTTTTTTTTGGTAACCAGTATATACTATATCCTATCCTCGAATATTTGTACAAAACAAAGGAGACCAGTATCATGAAGAGAAAGCTATTCTGTCAGATTTCTCCGACTACCTATCGAATTTCTGTCCAGAAATGTCGCTGCATGCGGCATCTGCGCGATTGGACAAGCGGAAAAACATTTGCTGCCGAAAAATCTGCCGAGCCGTTGCCGATGCTCATTTATCGGCACAAGTCCTTGATTCGCCGCAAGCTGGGCAATGTCCACATGGATTTGCAGGAAAACAAAGCGGTCAATCTGTCTCTTGCCGCACCAAAGGTCACCGGCATCCTGATTCATCCCGGCGAAACCTTTTCCTTTTGGCATCTCGTCGGTTCGCTCAGTCCGAAAAAGGGCTATCTTGAGGGACTTGCCATTTCCAACGGAGAACCGAAACGCGGCACAGGCGGCGGTATGTGCCAGTTTACCAACCTCATCCATTGGATGATTCTACATACCCCGCTGCAAATTGTAGAGCATCATCACCATGACGGTCTGGATTTATTTCCGGATTTCAATCGGCAGATTCCATTCGGTACGGGCACTTCAATCGTGTATAACTATCTGGATTACCGCTTTTACAACCCGACCGATGCGACCTATCAGCTGATTGTCTATGTGACGGACAAATATCTGTGCGGCGAGCTCCGCGCAGACAAAGCGCAGGAATATACCTATCACATTCTCTCCGAAGATGAGCATTTTGTCGAAGAAAACGGTATTGTCTATCGTTGCGGCGAGGTCTATCGCCGCATCATTGACCCAAAGACCGGAAATTGTATCGAAAAACAACTGATTCGCAGCAATCACGCGCGTGTTTTATACGATACCAGCCATTTGACAATCACCAGCCGGTCTTAACCCCCCGCCAGCCCGTTCCCTCCTGAACGGGCTGGCTTTTTGATTGTTGCGGTTTGGCTGTCTTTTGGGAGATTTGCCCAAAATTTCACAATGAATTTTGTACAAAATACCTATTCCATTTTTTTGAAAACCTGTATAATTTTCTGCTTACATTTTGGTCATATTCTGTGATACAATCGCTTACGGTTTGAAAAGAGATCATCTTCGTTTTGCAAAGAGGTAAGGAAAAATATGATTACAGACATGACAAAAGGCTCGCCTTTTAAAATTCTGATTAAGTTTGTCATTCCGCTGCTGCTGAGCATGGTATTTCAGCAGCTGTATAATTTGGCAGACAGCGTGATTGCCGGCCGGTTTCTCGGCGTAGACGCTCTGGCAGCAACCGGCGCGGCGTATCCGATCACGGTTTTGTTCATTGCCGTTGCGACCGGCGCAAGTGTCGGCTGCTCGGTTGTCATTTCCCAGTTGTTCGGCGCCCACGACATCGTGCGCATGCGCACCGCAGTCAGCACCGCTGTGATTTCCCTGATTACGCTGGCATTGACCCTGACCGCAGTCGGCGAGATTGCTTGTCCGTCTCTGATGCAGCTCATCAGCACGCCGAAAAACATTTTTGAGCCGACCATGGTGTATCTGCGCATTTACATTGCAGGTCTGTTGTTCCTGTTTCTGTACAACACCGCAACCGCCATTTTCAACGGTCTGGGCGACAGCCGCACGCCGCTGTATTTCCTCGCATTTTCTACGACATTCAATGTCATCTTGGATATTTTCTTTGTCAGCAAGCTGAACATGGGCATTTCCGGTGTCGCTTGGGCAACGCTGATTGCGCAGGGTATTTCTTCTCTGCTCGCCGTTGTCACGCTGGTGCGCCGCCTGTCCCGCATTCACACGGCGGAAAAGCCAAAGCGCTTTGACCGTCATCTGCTCGGCCGCATGGCAATGATTGCGATTCCGTCTATCTGTCAGCAGTCGTTTGTATCTGTCGGTGTGTTCTGTGTACAGGGTCTGGTCAATCCGCTCGGTTCCAACACGGTTGCCGGCTTCTCCGCAGCGCTCAAGGTTTCCACCTTTGCCATCATGGTTATGAATGCGCTGCCGAACGCACTGTCCAGCTTCGCCGCACAGAACATTGGCGCGCAGGACATCAAGCGTGTGCGTCAGGGCGTGCGCGACTGCATCATCATGTCTGAGCTGGTCATCGGCTCGATTATCGTTTTGTTCTTTGTTGCCGGTCAGCCGATTTTACAGCTGTTCCTCGGCAGCAGCTCCAATGGCACGGTTATCAGTGTCGGCATTGAGTATCTGCTCATTGTCGCTCCGTTCTACCCGCTCGTCGGCATCAAGAATTGCTGCGACAGCGCTTTGCGCGGCGGCGGCGCCATGGGTTCGTTTATGATTACCACACTCGCAGATTTGGCTCTGCGTGTAGCTTTGGCTTATATCATGGTTCCGATGATGGGCTTTGCCGGTGTATGCTATGCATATCCGCTCGGCTGGGTCATTGGCACCTCTATCTCTATTATTTTCTATATCTGCAACGTTTGGGTGCCGAAATACATGCGCGATGCGCAAAAGGCCGGCATTCATCTGCCAAAGATTCACCGTCCGGCAGTTGCAGAGCCGCCGCAGCAGCACACCGCTGCACCGCGCGCACATCGCGGACATTTCTTCCGCAAGCGCGCACACTAACTTTGTTTTCTCCTACTTTTAAATCTCTCTTTTTCTGGCAGGGCTGGCATCTTCGGGTGCCAGCCTTTTTACTTGTTCCATATCTCGGCTGTTTGCTCTGTTTTTGCACAGTATCTTGCAAAATACGCTGGATATGATATAATGACAGCACTCACAAAGAAAATTGTTTAGAAGGAGTTGACTCTATCATGGGTTGTAATCACGATTGCGACAGCTGCGGAGGAAGCTGCGGCGAGCCGGAATCTTTGCTCAAGGCACCGCATCCGCTTTCTAAAATCAAGAAAGTCATCGGCGTTGTCAGCGGCAAGGGCGGCGTAGGCAAGAGCATGGTCACATCTCTGCTCGCCGTTGCCATGCAGCGTCAGGGCGCCCACTGCGGCATTCTGGATGCCGATATCACCGGCCCGTCTATCCCGAAGGGCTTTGGTCTGACCGGCACACTGGGTGCAACAGAGGAAGGCGTTTACCCGATGGCTACCAAGACCGGCATTGACGTTTGCTCCATCAATTTGCTGATGGAAAACGCTTCTGATCCGGTTATCTGGAGAGGTCCGGTTATCGCCGGCGCCGTCCAGCAGTTCTGGACCGATATCATCTGGAAGGATATTGACTTTATGTTCGTCGATATGCCGCCAGGAACCGGCGACGTTCCGCTGACGGTCTTTCAGTCTCTGCCGGTCGACGGCATCATCGTCATGACCTCTCCGCAGGAGCTGGTATCCATGGTTGTCACCAAGGCAGTCAAGATGGCTGAAATGATGAACATTCCGATTCTGGGCGTCATCGAAAACTACAGCTATGTAGTATGTCCGGACTGCGGCAAGCACATCTCCGTATTCGGCGAAAGCCATGTGGACGAGATTGCCAAGGAACACAATCTGGATGTTCTCGCCAAGCTGCCGATGAATCCGGCTCTGGCATCCGCCTGCGATGCCGGTGCACTCGAAGATGTCGAGCTGCCGGATCTGTCCAAGGCGTGCGACAAAATCGCAGCACTGTAAGCATTCCAAAAGCCTCCGCATGCACATGCGGGGGCTTTTTTGGCGGTTCTATGTCTTGCGGCATATCGCGCGCTATGCTATACTGATAGATACGAATGGACGGAATTTCGTCCGATTTTACTTTGCACACATCCGCCGCGGCAAAAGGCGGTGGAAAGGAGATATTCATGAAAGATCAATCCCTAATCCGTAATTTCTCCATCGTCGCGCACATCGACCACGGCAAATCCACGCTGGCTGACCGCCTGCTGGAAAAATGCCATACCGTCACCCAGCGCGAAATGGAGAGCCAGCTGCTGGACAGTATGGATCTGGAGCGCGAGCGCGGCATTACCATCAAGGCGCGCGCAGTTCGCATGGACTATGATGCCTCGGACGGCAAGACCTATCAGATGAATCTCATCGACACACCGGGTCACGTCGACTTCAACTATGAGGTGTCCCGCTCCCTGGCGGCATGCGAAGGCGCTGTTCTCGTTGTCGATGCCACACAGGGCATCGAAGCACAGACGCTCGCAAACACCTATCTCGCTATCGAGAACAATTTGGAGGTGCTGCCAGTCGTCAACAAAATTGACCTGCCGAGTGCAGACCCGCAGCGCGCCAAGCACGAAATTGAGGATGTCATCGGCATTCCGGCGGAGGACGCGCCGGAAGTTTCCGCGAAGATGGGCACCAACATTGAAGAAGTCCTCGAGCGCATTGTGACGGACATTCCCGCACCGGACGGAGACCCGCATGCACCGCTGCAGGCCCTGATTTTTGACAGCCAGTACGACTCCTATCGCGGCGTCATCGTTTATATTCGCGTTATGCAGGGCACGATTCGTCCGGGCATGAAGGTGAAGATGATGGCAACCGGCGCAGAATTTCAGGTTGTAGAGACCGGTTATATGCGCCCGCTGACACTGGAGGCAACCGCTGACGGTCTGACCGCCGGTGAAGTCGGCTATTTTACCGCATCCATCAAAAATGTCACGGATACCCGTGTGGGTGATACCGTCACGGGCGTCGAAAATCCGGCACCCGAAGCCCTCCCGGGCTATCGCAAAGTGCAGCCTATGGTATTTTCCGGCATTTATCCGGCAGACGGCTCCAAATATCCGGATCTGCGCGACGCACTGGAAAAACTTCAGCTCAACGATGCTGCGCTGACCTTTGAGCCGGAAAGCTCGGTTGCGCTGGGCTTTGGCTTCCGCTGCGGCTTCCTCGGACTCCTGCACATGGAAATCATTCAGGAGCGTCTGGAGCGCGAATACGATCTCGATCTCATCACGACGGCACCGAGCGTTATCTACAAAATCAAGCGCACGGACGGCGAAGAAGAATACATCGACAATCCGCTCAATTATCCGGACCCGACCACGCTGGACTATGCAGAAGAGCCGTATGTCAAGGCAAGCATCATGACGCCGAGCGAATACGTCGGCAACATCATGGAGCTGTGTCAGGAGCGCCGTGGCATCTACAAAGACATGGAGTATATCGACTCTGACCGCGTGGAAATGCACTACGAACTGCCGCTCGGCGAAATTATTTATGACTTTTTCGATGCGCTCAAGTCGCGCACCCGCGGCTATGCTTCGCTGGACTACGAACTGATCGGCTATCGCAAGTCGGAATTGGTCAAGCTGGATCTGCTGCTCAACGGCGATCCGGTCGATGCACTGTCGTTTATTGTCCACACGGACAAGGCCTATGCGCGTGCGCGCAAGATTGTCGAAAAGCTCAAGGAGAACATTCCGCGTCAGATGTTCGAAATTCCGGTACAGGCAGCCATTGGCAACAAGATTATTGCCCGCGAAACCATCAAGGCGATGCGCAAGGACGTTCTCGCCAAGTGCTACGGCGGCGATATTACGCGAAAGAAAAAGCTGCTTGAAAAGCAGAAGGAAGGCAAAAAGCGCATGCGTGCGCTCGGCTCGGTACAGGTACCGCAGGAAGCCTTCATGGCCGTACTCAAGCTGGATGAAGAATAAGCTCGGCATTTATATTCACGTGCCGTTTTGCGCGGCAAAATGCAGCTATTGCGACTTTTACTCGCTGTCCGGCAAATTGGAACAGCGCAATGCCTATGTGGAGCGGCTGCTGACCGAATTGGTTCAGCAGTCCTCCGCCTGTCAGGAGTACACGGTCGATACGGTCTATTTTGGCGGCGGCACGCCGAGTTTGCTCGGCGGTGCACGCATCGCCCGTATTGTCGATACCATCCGCGCTCACTACACACTGGAACCGGATGCGGAGATTACAGCAGAGGCCAATCCCGACTCGATGACAGATGATTTTCTCACAATTTCCCGTGCAGCCGGCGTCAACCGGCTGTCCATGGGCATCCAATCCGCAAATGACCGCGAACTGCACGCCATCGGCCGCATTCACACGTTTGCACAGGCACAGGACGCCTTTTTCCGCGCAAGACGCGCAGGATTTGCCAATCTCAGCGTCGATCTCATGTATGCCCTGCCCGGTCAGAGCATGGAGCAGCTATGCGCGTCGCTGGATGCCCTGCTGGATTTACAGCCCGAGCATCTCTCGTGCTACGGGCTGACGCTGGAAGCACACACGCCGCTCGGCAGACAGCATCCGGTTTTGCCGGACGAGGACACGCAAGCGGATATGTATCTGGCGGTCTGTGACCGGATGCGCCGCGCGGGATTTGAACACTACGAAATTTCCAATTTCGCCAAGCCCGGCTTTGCCAGCCGGCACAACAGCCGCTACTGGAAGCAAAGCCCTTATCTCGGCTTCGGTCCCGGCGCTCACGGCGATTTTGCCGGTCAGCGATATGAGATTCCGCGCGATTTATCCGCGTGGCTGCGCGGCGAAGCGCAGCCGGAACGCGAGGACGAGCATGAGATTGACCGCGCCGCGGAATACATTATGCTGTCACTCCGGACTTCCGCCGGTTTTGACGCGGAGTTTTACGCCAAACAATTTTTGGCAGACCCTGCCCCTGTTGAACGGGCGCTGTCGCGTCTGCCCAAACAATATGTCCATCATACCGGCTCTCGATGGTCGCTCACCGAGGACGGTTTTCTCATTTCCAATGCCGTGATTGTGTCGGTATTGGAGGAGATTTGATAGAAAATACCTTTCCATTACCCAAATTTAGGAGGAAAACACATGCGTGCAATGTTAACTGTAGCGGGCAAGGACCGCACCGGCGTAATTGCCAAGATTTCCAACACTCTGTTTGAACACAACGTCAACATCGTTGACGTACGCCAGAATATCATGGGCGGCGATCTGTTCGCCATGATTATGCTGGTTGAACTGAAGGACTGCGACATCAGCTTCCCGTCTCTGACCGCTCAGCTGGAAGCCGCAGGCGTGGAACTTGGCATGAAGGTGCACCTGATGCATGAAGACATCTTCAACGCGATGCACCGCATTTAAGGAGAGCATATCCCATGTTAAATAGCTTTGATATTTTAGAAACCATCAAAATGATCGAGGATGAACATCTGGATATTCGTACCATCACGATGGGCATTTCTCTGCTCGACTGCATCACCGGCGACATCAACACCACCTGCGACAAGGTTTATGACAAAATCACCCGCAAGGCAGAGCATCTGGTGGAAACCGGCGAGCAAATCGAGGCAGAACTGGGTATCCCGATCATCCACAAGCGCATTTCCGTCACACCGATGGCAATGATCGGCGCGGCAACCGACGCGACTTCTTATGTTCCGCTCGCACAGACGCTGGATCGCGCCGCTGCTGCCTGCGGTGTCAACTTTGTCGGCGGATTCTCCGCTCTTGTACAGAAGGGCTTTGCCAAGGGCGATGAAATTTTGATTCGCTCGATTCCGGAAGCGCTGGCAACCACGGATCTGGTATGCTCCTCGGTCAACGTCGCTTCGACCAAGGCGGGCACAAACTTGGATGCAATCCGCATGATGGGTGAGGTCATCCGTCAGACCGCCGAATTGACCGCTGACCGCCAGTGCATCGGCGCCGGCAAGCTGGTTGTATTCGCCAACGCAGTAGAGGACAACCCGTTCATGGCAGGCGCCTTCCACGGTGTCGGCGAGGCGGACTGCGTGCTCAACGTCGGTGTATCCGGCCCGGGCGTCGTACATTCTGCCATTCAGCGCGCCGGTACCGAGTGTTCCATGAATGAAATCGCAGATATCATCAAGAAAACGGCATTTAAGATCACCCGTATGGGTCAGCTCGTCGGCTCGATTGCATCCGAGCGTCTCAACGTTCCGTTTGGCATTGTCGACCTGTCTCTGGCACCGACACCGGCAGTCGGTGACTCGGTCGCTCGTATTCTGGAAGAAGTCGGTCTGGAGTGCTGCGGCACACACGGCACCACAGCCATTTTGGCTATGCTCAACGACGCTGTCAAAAAGGGCGGCGTGATGGCATCCGCCGCTGTCGGCGGTCTGTCCGGCGCATTTATTCCGGTATCCGAGGATGAAGGCATGATTCACGCCGTCAACGCGGGCAGCCTGCATCTGGACAAGCTGGAAGCCATGACCGCCGTTTGCTCGGTTGGTCTGGATATGATTGCCATTCCGGGCGATACCTCCGCAGAAACCATTTCTGCCATCATCGCAGATGAAGCAGCAATCGGTGTTGTCAACAACAAGACCACCGCTGTCCGTGTCATTCCGGCAATCGGCAAGGAAGTCGGCGAGGATTTGGAGTTTGGCGGTCTGCTCGGCTCGGCTCCGGTTATGGAGATCCATCCGTTCTCCTCTGCGCGCTTTATTCATCGCGGCGGACGCATTCCGGCTCCGATGCATTCGCTGAAAAACTGATGCGCCGGTTGTTTCGGCGGTTCCGCGCCGGTTTTGCCTGCGGGCTGATCGGAACCATGGGACTGCTTGGGCTCATCGGACGCAAGAGAAAATGACAAAACCAGCTGTTGCCCTCGGGCAAACAGCTGGTTTTTACTTTCCTCCCCAGCGCCCCAGCTGCCGCTGCAGCTCGCTGATATGTGCCTCTGCATTGCTGGAAGTAATCAAGGTGACATCGGTATATACCGAATCCTCTACTTGCTCTCCGTTGCATTTTTTGACCGCGTAGTCAATGCATTGTTTTCCCATTTCATACGGATCCTGCGCAAAAACTGCGTCGATTTCTCCGACGCGCACCAGCTCGGAGACGTCAATCATGCCGTCAAACGATACGATATGAATATCATCTCTGCCCAGCTCCGCAATGGCGCGCTGCGCGCCGACCGCCATGCTGTCGGATGTCGTGCACACAACTTGAATGTTGTCGTTCTCTTTCAGCAGGGCTTCCATGGTCTCCTCTGCCTTGTCCTCGCTGCAGTCGCAGTATTCTACCGCGGAAACCGTGACATGCCCGTCTTTCAAACCGTCTTCAATGCCGTATTCCCGCAGCATATGCGTTTTATCGCCGTCCGCGCCGCGCAAAATCACGGCATTTGCATGCTCCTGCTCTTTGACCAGCTTTGCAGCATACGCTCCCTGTTTATACGCCGCCATATACTGATTGGTGCCGATGTACCCGTCACAATCCGCAAAATCCGAGGAGGTGTCGACAGTCAGGACGAGTTTTCCGCTTTTCTTTGCGTTTTCCAGCTCCTGTGTGATGCGCTGCTCATTGCTCGGCGCAACAATAATCACATCCGTCTTGAGCTTTGTCATCGCAGCCACCAACTGCGCCTGTTCCTTGACATTGCTCTCTTTTTCCGGAGACACGATGGCAACCTGCACACCGAGCTTGTCCGCTTCGTATTCCGCTCCCGCCTTGATGAGGGCAAAATACGGATTGTCCGTTGATTTCAGCACCATGCCGATATATGGCGTATGGGTCGGATCCATTTGGTTATATCCCGAACCATCCGATGACAGCTCCTGTTTGCCGCACGCACAGCAAAACAGTGCCGTGCTGAGTATCAGGCAGAGCAGGCGGCGCAGGTTTCTCCATGACATCATGTGTCTCCTCCTTTCCGCGCACAAATTGATAATAGTTAATTATAACATTGCCCTATGGTGGGAACAATAGCGGGAATCACCAAAAATCCATTCGCCGCATCTGCAAATTGCGTCTGCTTGACAGCAAACCGGAGACAGCGTAAGATGATATCAGTTGCTGATATCTCAATGTTGTTCGGGAGGATTCATTATGCTTGAAAAAAAAGGTGTATTTATATATATCGGCATGTTGTGCATCGCCCTTGCCGCCGTGCTGTTTGGCGCCTATCATTTCTTTTTTGGGCATGTGCAGCCGGATGATACGATGCAGTCGCTGGTCTCTGCGCAGGCGTCCGGCAGCGCGGAGCGCTCCGACCCGTATGACTGTGTGGCGCTGCTCGGCATCGACACGCAGCAGGGCACGCAGGGCAGAGCGGACGCCATTCTCCTCGCCTCTATCGACAGAGAAAAAAATGCCATCAAGCTGTGTTCGATTGCGCGCGATACCAAAGCAAAAATTGCAAACCACGGCACGCACAAACTCAATGCCGCTTTCGCATACGGCGGCGGAGACCTCATGCTTCAAACCATCAATGAAAATTTTAATTTGCATGTAACCAGCTATATTGCCGTCAATTTCTCGGAAATGGCGGACATTGTTGACCAACTGGGCGGCGTAGAAGTGGAGCTGTCGGATGGAGAGCGGCAGGCACTGGGCACTCTGGCAGATGGTCTGACGGCCGGTTCTCAGGTTCATCTCAACGGCGCACAAGCCGTGGCATACAGCCGCATCCGCCACTTAGATAACGATGATGTGCGCACCTCCCGCCAGCGCGAAGTTTTGAGCAGTCTATTGGAGCACGTGCGCAGCATGGACACAGACACCTATCCGGATGTCATGGATCAGCTGCTGCGCACCTGTACGAGCAATCTTTCCCAGTCCGATCTCATGGCGCTGCTCGCACAATTTACTCCCCGAGACACAACCATTTCGCAATACGCAATCCCCTCTGCGAACACCAAAGCGGAGGGCAAGACGATAGACGGTGCTTGGTACTACGTCTACGACACCCAGAAGGCGGGAAAAGAAATCCGCTCGTTTTTAGGCATTTCTTAACCGACCAAAAAAGCCGGAAATCGGAGAAATTCTCCCGATTTCCGGCTTTTCTTTGCACGTATGATCTGTGTCTTATCCCTTCATCAGTTCGTCGGCCATTGTCTCGATCTGTGCGTCATTTGCTGCATTCATTGCAGACTTGATGGTAACCGTCGTGTCCAGCCACGTGATGTTCTTGCTCTTTTCAAACGCGGACTTGATAATGCGGCCTGCTGTCGGTGCCCAAGTGCCGTTTTCAATCACGCCAAGGGTGCGGTTCTGATAGCTTCTCTCGGTCAGACCGTGCAGGAAGGCATGCATGAACGGGAATACATCTCCGTTGTATGTAATGGAAGCCAGCACCAGCTTGCCGTAACGGAACGCATCCTCAATGTTTTCCGCCATATCGCTGCGCGCCAGATCTCTCAGAACAACCTTCGGGCAGCCCTTTGCCTTCAGTGTCTCTGCCAGCTTTTCTGCCGCCTTCTTGGTGTTTCCGTAAACCGATGCATAGGCAATCATCACGCCCTCGGATTCTACCTTGTAAGAGGACCAGATGTCATACTTTTCAATGTAGTGACCCAGATTCTCGGTCAGTACCGGACCGTGCAGCGGGCAGATCGTCTGAATATCCAGCGTTGCTGCCACCTTGAGCAGAGCCTGCACCTGCGCACCGTACTTGCCGACGATGCCGATGTAATAGCGGCGTGCCTCACAATCCCAATCTTCCTCCACGTCCAGTGCGCCAAACTTGCCGAAGCCGTCTGCGGAGAACAGAACCTTATCGGCAGAATCATACGTGACCATAACTTCCGGCCAATGTACCATCGGAGCGAAAACAAACGTCAGCGTATGGCTGCCCAGCTCCAAGGTTCCCTTATTGGCGACAACCTCGCGGTTCGGCGCAACGTCTGCCCCAAAGAACTGCTGCATCATCACGAAGGTCTTTGCATTGCCCACGACAATTGCGTCCGGATACACCTTCAAAAATTCTGCGATGCTTGCAGAATGATCCGGCTCCATGTGCTGTACTACGAGATAGGTCGGCTTTTTGCCGTCCAGTGCCTCTGCGATATTGTTCAGCCACTCCTGTGCGAAATGGATGTCTACCGTGTCCATGACGGCAATCTTGTCGTCCAGAATCACATAGGAATTGTACGCCATGCCATTCGGTACCACATACTGTCCCTCGAACAGATCTACCTCGTGGTCGTTGACACCGACATACAGAATGCTGTCTGTTACCTTACGAAATGCCATTGTAGTTTCCTCCCATCGTAAGACTGCGAATGATTCTTATTTTCTGCTCTCATTGTACCCTAGACGGTCGGAGTTTGTCAATGGACGAACGCCTCTGCTGGATAAATTTAATTTTTGTTCCAATACGCGGCAGCCAGAAATCCGGCTCCGGCAAGCAGCAGGACATTGTGCGGCACCGTCGGCAGATACGCCCAGACGCTCGTATACCAGTTTCCCAGCATGTGCCGGTCGAACAGCTGATGCAGCGGCAAAAGCGCAACCGCCAGCACAAGACACAGCACACCGGCAAGCAGACACAAGCGCATTCGTTTCCTTCGTTTTGTTTTTGCGTTTTCCACAGGCTGTGCAGAATGTTGTGGAATCTCCTGCCTGTTTTGTGTTTTCCCCAGAACCAGTTCGTCCAGCGAAACACCGAACAGCTCACTGAGCCGAATCATGTTGTCCAAATCCGGTTTGGCTGTTCCCAGCTCCCACTTGGAAATGGACTGGCGCGATACATGCAGCCGCTCTGCCAGTTCCTGCTGGGACAGGTGCGCCTGCCGGCGCAATGCTTGCAGTCTTGCTCCCAGTTCGTTCATATAGCATCCTCCTCTCGTATCATCTGTTCTTTGGTATATTCACTATAGCATAGATGCCCTGCGCATGCCACCGCTCCGGCGCGGCAGTTGCGCAACCGCCGGTTGCATTGGCTGTATCGTTTGCATCTATGCGCATTTGCTGGTATACTAATAGTAAAGTTTTGCAAGTATAAAAGGGGATTCTATGAAAAAGCGTCACAATTTTTTATGGGTTATCACAGCGATGATACTGGTCGCCTTTGCATTCAGCAAGGAATTTTTACCTGCCACCCATCCCGATAATACCCTCAACACACTCGCAGGCACATCTGCCGCCGATGCAACCAACCTGCATTTTATCAATGTCGGTCAGGGCGATGCAGAGCTCATCGTCTGCGGAGAGGATGCCGTCCTCATTGACGGCGGCAAGGCATCCGCCGGAAGCACCGTGGTCGATTATCTGTCTCGACAAGGCATTGCCGAGCTGGACGCCGTCATTGCCACTCATCCGCACGAAGATCATATCGGCGGCCTCATCAATGTATTGGACGCATTCCAAGTCGATGCCTTCTACATGTCGGATGAAGCCATGGACACGGACATTTACGAAAATCTGCTCGATGCCATTGACAACGAGGGTATTCAGCCGCAGTTCCCTGACATCGGCGATGTCATTCCGATTGGTGACAGCGGCGCTAAGCTGACCGTTCTCGCCCCGGGACCGGACAGCGCAGACACATACAGCAAAAGCGACCCGAACACCTGGTCTCTGGTCTGTCGGCTGGACGCGAACGGATGCAGTGCCCTCTTTACCGGCGATACCACCGCCGCTGTTGAGAAAACCATGCTGCGCACCGAGCCGTATCTGCTGAACTGTGATGTCTTAAAGGTCGCGCATCACGGCTCGCGCACCGCATCTTCCAAGGATTTTATCCAGGCTGTCTCTCCGTCCTACGCCGTGATTTCTTACGCGCAGGGCAATTCCTACGGCCTGCCAAACAACGAGGTATTTGAGTATTTGAACCCGCTCGGCACGAAAATCTATGAGACCGCCAAGGACGGCACGGTGGTTCTCCAGCTGAAAAACGGACAGGTGAGTGTTGCATCATGAAAGGCATTGTAGACCGCATTGAAAACGGCATCGCCGTCGTTGAAACCAAGTCTGGCATGCTGGACATTCCCGCACCGGACGGCTTACAAGACGGGGATTTCGTCGAGCTGGAAAACGGAAAAATTGTCTCGATAGATCGGGACGCCGCGCAGGCGCGCCGCGCCAAGCTGCAAGAGCGTCTCGACCGCATGATGAAGAAAAAATAGACACAAAAAGAGGATGTTCGCATGGAACATCCTCTTTTTGTCTTGTCTATGCTGTTATCCGCGCTCGGCAATCGGAATATAGCTCGAACGGGAAATAATCGGCTTGTACGCCGGACGAATAATCTTGCCGCCGGTGGTAACTTCCTCGATGCGGTGTGCCAGCCAGCCGACAATGCGGGCGGTGGCAAACAGCGGGGTGTACATCTCCTGCGGAATGCCCAGCATCTCGTAAACCAGACCGGAATACATATCGACATTCGCACACATGATGTTGTGCTCGCCGCGCACGCGATAGAATGCCTCCGGTGCCAGACGCTCGGTCAGCTCAATGAGATTGAACTCGCGCTCAAAGCCCTTCTGCGCTGCCAGCGGGCGCGCGGTATTTTTCAGTGCAACGGCACGCGGGTCAGACAGCGTGTAGACCGCATGTCCCATACCGTAAATCAGGCCGGAGCCGTCACCGGCTTCCTTGCGCATGATTTTGCACAGATATTCCAGAACTTCATCTTCATCTTCCCAATTGGAAATGTTTGCCTTCATTTCATCAAACTGCTTGCAGACACGCAGGTTTGCGCCGCCGTGACGCGGGCCCTTCAGCGAGCCGATTGCCGCAGCGATTGCCGAATACGTATCCGTTGCGGAAGAAGATACAACACGGGTGGTAAACGCAGAGTTGTTACCGCCGCCATGCTCTGCATGGATAATCAGGCAGCGGTCAAGCAGCATGGCTTCCTCGCGGGTGAACATGCCATCCGGACGAATCAGGCTCAAAATGTTTTCTGCCGTGGTGTAATTGCGATCCGGCATGTGCAGGAACATCGACGCATTATCATAATATCTGCGCTTGGACTGATATGCATGGGAAATAATAACCGGGAACTTTGCGATTAGATTGACTGCCTGACGCACAATGTTTTGCAGGCTGGTGTCATCCGGATTCGGGTCATAAGAATACAGTGCCAGCGTGGACACTGCCAGTTTGTTCATAATATCGCGGCTCGGCGCACGCATGATGACGTCCTCGGTAAAGTTGTCCGGCAGGGAACAGGCGTCCGCCAGCATCTCCGTAAAGTCGTCCAGCTGTGCCTGTGTCGGCAGGGCGCCGCACAGCAGCAAATATGCGGTCTCCGGAAAGCCAAAGCGGTCTTCTGCATCAAAGCCGTCCAGCAGATCGTACAGGTTATGGCCTCGGTAGGTCAGGCGGCCTTCAATCGGCTCGACTTCGCCCTCATTCACCATATAGCCGTGTACGTTGGATACGCAGGTGATGCCGGCAAGTACGCCGGTGCCATCTGCATTTCGCAGACCGCGCTTGACTGCATATTTGGAGAACATCTTCGGTCGGATCAGGTTATGATCCTCAAAGTTACTGCATAGATTGTCAATGACGGAGGGTCTCATATCTTTCATCATGTCAACCATTTGGAATCACCTCATCAATCAGATCTCCGCCCCTCCGCGCAGCGCAGAAAAGCCGCAGAAGGCAGAACATGTTACTTCATATGAATTATATATTACATCAATCCTGCAAATATGTCAAACCAACGCTTGCCCGCAAAACAGAAGGAATGAATTATGAAACGTATACTTTTCCGTGTGTTTTTCATCATTTTTTTGGCATTTGTTCTGCCTGCAGCGGTTACACACTACAAAAATATGGCAGAAACTACCGAAAAAATTCATATTGTAAACAATGTGGAAAATAATTTGGACGTGCAGAATGCGTCCGCAAAGAATGCAGAAAATGACGAGCCTCCAGCATCCCAAACAAAAAATGACGGTGCACCCAGCAGAACCATCACCGTTCTCATCCATGGCGACGTGCACGAGATGACCTTGGAGGATTACACCGCCGGTGCGCTGGCGGCAGAGATGCCCGCCTCATTTCCCGAAGAAGCCCTCAAGGCGCAGGCGGTCGCCGCGCGCACATTTGCCGTCTATAAACAGTCACTGGGCACGGACACGCAGCATCCCAACGCGGCAGTCTGCGCCGATTACACGCACTGTGCCGCCTTTGTCGATCTGGACACCGAGGCCAAACAGCAGTGGGGCAGCAACGCCGCGGCGTGGACAGAGAAAATCAAAACCGCCGTGCGGGAGACAAGCGGACAGGTCGTGACGTACAACGGCACGCCAATCGCCGCCGTGTTCCACTCGGCGGCCGCCAAGCAGACCGAAGCCGCGGTCAGCGTCTGGGGAACCGATATCCCATATCTCACAACCGTGGACAGCGACGGCGATGCCGATTGTCCCAAATATGACGCCTCCGTCACATTCGGCGCAGAGGAATTTCGGCAAATCATGCTGTCCAAATATCCCGACATCAATTTGACGGGTTTGCCGAAAACTTGGTTTACCGACATCGACACCTCAGAAGCGGGCGGCGTGCGCACCTGTAAAATCGGCGGACAAGAGCTGAAAGGCACGGAAGTGCGCGCGCTGTTCTGCTTAAATTCTACGCATTTTACCATCAAAACCACCGACACCTCACTCACCTTTCACACGCAGGGCTACGGGCACGGCGTCGGCATGAGCCAGTACGGTGCACGAAACATGGCGGAAAACGGAAAGAGCTATCGAGAGATTTTGACCCATTATTATACCGACACGCAAATCACCGCGCTCAATGCCCAATAATCGTATATTTTGTATTGTATTATACAAATAGTTTTACAGCAAACGATTTCTGTAATTGACGGAACCAGCTCCGCGCGTTACAATAGGCGGTAGATGTTTTTTAGATGTGGAGGAAATTGTATGAAATTCGACAATGCCGCATGGTTCCGTCGCGGCATTCAAAACGGCGTACCGATTGCACTCGGATACCTCGCAGTATCGTTTACGCTGGGCATCGCGGCGCGCAATGCTGGTCTGACCGCTTGGCAGGGCGCAGCAGCCAGTGTGACGACGGTTGCTTCCGCGGGCGAATATGCCGGCTTCAATGTCATTCAGGCAGGAGCCGGATACATAGAGATGGCGATTATGATGTTCGTCATCAACGCGCGGTATTTATTGATGTCCTGCTCCCTGAGCCAAAAGCTCGCGCCGGATCTGCCGCTCGTGCACCGTCTGCTCATCGGCTGGGGCATTACCGATGAAATTTTCGGTGTGGCAAGCGTTGTGCCGGACAAGCTCAATCCATGGTACAACTACGGCATGATGGCAATCTCCATTCCGGCTTGGACCGTCGGCACCGCAGTCGGCATTGCCGTCGGCAATATTCTGCCGCACCACGTTGTCAGTGCACTCGGTGTCGGTCTGTACGGCATGTTTTTGGCTATCATCATCCCGCCCGGACGCAAGAACAAGGTCATCGCCGGTCTCGTTGCCATCTCGATGGCGGCCAGTCTCGCCATGTCGGTCTTGCCGGTCGTATCGCACATCTCATCCGGTATGCGCACCATTATTCTGACGGTTGTAATCGCAGGCATCGCCGCTGTTGCGTTCCCGATCAAGGAGGAAGAACATGCTCAATAGTGCTTGGATTTACATCGCCGTCATGGCAGGCGTCACCTATTTGATTCGTGTTTTGCCGCTGACGCTCATCCGCAAGGAAATCAAAAACCAAACCATCCGCTCGTTTTTGTTTTACGTGCCGTATGTGACGCTCGCCGTCATGACGTTTCCCGCCATCATACAGGCAACCGACAGCATGTGGGCAGGTCTTGCCGCGCTGATTGCGGGCATTGCACTGGCTTGGTTTGGCGGCAGTCTGTTTCAGGTCGCTGTGGCTGCGTGCGCCGTGGTATTTGTGTTGGAGTTATTTTTGTGAGGTTTTTCGGTTTTCTCGCCTTGACACGCCGCATTACGCCATGCTATAGTGTACTCACACAATAAAGATCTCCGTGAGGGAGTAGTTTGCGGCACATGCCGTGAAAATATCAACAATCGCGTCGATGTCCCATCGACTGGTATTTTCTTAAAAAATGAGACTCATAGACGAACGTACAGCAGGGAATCCTATCTCTTGCTATGCCATCGTCTATGAGTCTTTTTTTGTCCTCTTCGCGGAGCGTATGCTGTTTGGGAGGAAGAAATCTATGATTTATCTGTTGTACCTGCTCGTCGCTGCGGGCGTCGTGCTGTTTTCGGTCAAGGCATCCGAATATGTGGATCTGCTGGACAAGAAAACCAGTCTGTCCGGCGCCTTTATCGGCGGCATCATGCTGTCCGCCGTCACCAGTCTGCCGGAGCTGTTCACCAGCATTTCCGCCACCGTGCTCATTCACCAGCCGGGGTTATGTCTGGGCAATATCTTGGGCAGTGATCTGTTCAACATGGCAATGCTGTCGTTTTTCCTGCTGATTTTCGCGCGGACATTTCGAGAGGGCAAGCTGTCCTCCAGTCATCGCATGGTGACGGTTTTCGTCTTTATTTGTTATGTCGTGATGATTCTCAACTGGCTGGGTATTGTGCGCATGCAGATGTTCAACATCAGCCTGTCCTCGGTCATCATTGTCCTGATGTATCTGCTGAGCATCCGGTATCTGTCCGCGGAGGACGGCAGCACGGAGGAGGAAGAAACCGTCAGCCCGCTGACCATTCCGCAGATTGCCGTTCGTTTTGTCCTCGTCAGCGTTGGCATTGTCGTGCTCAGCATTGTCATCACCTATATTACCGATGCCATTTCCCTGCGTCTGCATCTGGGACAGGGCATGGCCGGTGCGCTGTTCCTCGGCATTGCGACCAGTCTGCCGGAGGCCGCCTCTACGGTCTCGCTGCTGCGCATGAAAAACGTGGACATCGCGTTCGGCAACATTGTCGGCAGCAATATCTTCAACTTCATCATCATGGCAGTGGTCGACATTTTGTATCGCGGCTCTGTCTATGACTTCAGCGATCCGCAGACAGTGGTTCTCATGCTGTGCGGCACTGCGGCACTGCCTATTCTGTGGATTATGATGAAATTCCGCAACAAGGCGACGCAAATCATTTGTCCGCTGGGCATCATCGCCTGCTACGTGGCTTTCTTGATGGGATGAGGCGTTTTCTTCGCCTTCTCCCATAATTCTTCGGATTTTTTGTGCGTTTCCCCATAAAATTCCCAATATCGCTTGAACATATCAACCAAAAAGTTGTATAATGGTTATATCATCCAACGAGAGGCGCGTTCTCTCCGCGGAAAAGAATGTGTAAATTTATTTTTGGAGGGAAAACCAATGTTTGAGAATCTGATTGCTGCTCTGAAGGCAGAGCGCAGAACTATCGTTTTCACAGAGGGTCCGGACGCTCGTATTCTGGAGGCAACTGCTCGCCTGCTCAAGGATGACCTGATGGACGTTATCCTCATCGGCGGCGTTGACGAGGTAAAGGCTGCTGCTGCACAGGGCGGTTTTGACATCGAGAAGGCTACCATCATTGATCCGGCAAACTACGCTGAATTCGATGAGATGGCACAGAAGATGTTCGAGCTGCGCAAGGGCAAGATGGACATGGATACCGTCAAGGCAAATCTGGCAAAGGGCAACTACTTCGGCACCATGCTGGTAAAGATGGGCAAGGCTGACGCTCTGCTGGGCGGCGCTACCTACTCCACCGCTGACACCGTTCGTCCGGCTCTGCAGCTGGTTAAGACCAAGCCGGGCGCACATCTCGTAAGCTCCTGCTTTATTCTGAGCCGTCCGGCTAAGGATGGCGGCGAAGAGATGTACGCAATGGGCGACTGCGCAATCAACATCTCCTATGAGGACACCGTTGACAAGAAGACCGGTGAGGTTACGCTGACCGCTGCTCAGAAGATCGCTGAGGTTGCTATCGAGACCGCAAAGACCGGCGCTGCTTTTGGCATTGACCCGAAGGTTGCTATGCTGTCCTACTCCACCATGGGCTCCGGCAAGGGCCCGACCGTTACCATGATGCGTGACGCTACCGCTGCTGCAAAGGAGCTGGCTCCGGAGCTGGCAGTTGACGGCGAGCTGCAGTTTGACGCTGCATTCTCTCCGGTTGTTGCTAAGACCAAGGCAAAGGGTTCTCCGGTTGCTGGTCAGGCAAACACCTTTATCTTCCCGGACATCAACGCAGGCAACATCGGCTATAAGATTGCACAGCGTCTGGGCGGCTTCGAAGCTTACGGCCCGATTCTGCAGGGTCTGAACGCTCCGATCAACGACCTGTCCCGTGGCTGCAATGCGGACGAGGTTTACCAGATGGCTATTATCACCGCTGGCCTGAAGTAATTTTACACAGAACGGATTTGTACAGCCGCTGTCTCCGGACAGCGGCTGTCTTTCTCTCACCGACTTACGATACAACATATGGGAATGCAAACACATCACATCCGCAAGCGGATTTATGAAATCGTCGAAAAAGATCGGCAGCACGACAAAATCAGCGCACTATACGACCGGTACATCCTCATTTTGGTGTGTCTGAGCGCTGTCCCGCTGCTGTTTAAAATATGGAATCAGCCAATCTTTTGGCTGGATCGCATCGTCACCGCGCTGTTCATTCTGGATTATTTCCTGCGCTGGATTACCACGGACTTTTCGCCGCGCATGAAAGGTCTGTCCTTGCGTCAGTCCATGCTGCGGTATCCCGTCACACCGATGGCAATTATCGACCTGCTTGCCATTTTGCCGGTCATCACGACATTTCCCGCTGTCATGCAGCTGCTTCCGGACATGCCACTGACAAAATACATTCAGGTGCTGCGCATCATGCGCGTCTTTCGCTGCGTGCGCTTTCTCAAGACCATGCGCTATGCGCGCAGCTTTATTTACATCTATCGCGCCGTGCGGCGCGAGCGCAAGCTGCTCATTATGGTCTTGATGCTGTCGATGGTATACAGCTTCGTTTCCGCTGCCGTCATGTTCTCGGTCGAACCAAACTCGTTTGACAGCTTTTTTGAAGCGCTGTACTGGGCATTCGCCATGCTGACAACGGTTGGCTACGGCGATATTTATCCGGTGACGCGCGCGGGCAGGCTGGTCAGCATGGTGTCCTCCGTCTTTGGCACGGCGGTCATCGCCATGCCCGCCGGCATTTTAACCGCCGGATTCATGGAGGAAATCAACAAAGTGCGCTTCAAGGACGAGCGCAAGCTGGAACAGGAGGTCTCCGAGCTGCTGGATGAAATCAAGCAGCTGCGCAAGGAACAGGCCGAGCGCGGATTGGAAGAAAAAATCGAAAAAATTGCCGCACAGGTCGAGCAGGTACAGGAGCACCGCGATCAGGACGCCGTATTATTGCAGGATCTGTCAGAAGATTTGAAAAATGCGCTGGCACGTGGTACAATAAATGAGATTAAAGAAGAAGCGGAGCAAGTGTAATAGAAGAAGTTAGTCAAGATGGAGGAGTTTATCAACAATGGCAGTTTATAGTTCCATGAAGGAATATCATACCCGCGCACACATGGGTATGATTGATGTTACCGGAGATTTTCAGGAGGCTGTTACCGAGGCTTGCCACAAGTACGGCATCAAGAGCGGTACTGTCACCGGCTTCACAACCGGAGGCGTTGCCGGCCTGACGACACTGGAATTTGAACCGGGCATGGTTCACCATGATCTCAAGGCAGCAATGGATGTCTTTTCCCCGTATACAGACGAAAAGGGTCGTGTGATTCACTACGAGCACCACAACACGTGGCACGATGACAACGGCTCCAGCCACATCAAGTCTGCCCTGCTCAGCCCATTTATCACGGTTCCGTTTATCGACGGCCGCATCACGGTCGGCCCGTGGCAGAACCTGACGCTGGTTGAGTGCGACACCCGCGATCGTCACCGCGAAATTGTATTTCAGGTAATGGGTGAATAATTGCATACGCAAACTGAAAAACCGGCATCTTTCGATGCCGGTTTTTGCTGTATTGCCTGTATTGTGTTGTTTTTTCAACGCTTGTCGGTGGTGTACTTCGCGGAGATATAACCGGTCTTGCCGTTATACGCGATGCTGTACCAGCCGTTCTTCAGCGTGATGGTTTTTACTTCCGTGCCCTTTTTCAGAACACCCAGCTTCTTTGCATTTTTGTTCGGCTCTGCGCGAACATTCAAGTCGGAAGTGGTATATACGGTCTTGGTTGCCGGTGTTGTCGGCTTCTCGGTTCCCGGCTTGACTTCCGTGGTGTACTTGGCGCAGATATAAGCGGTCTTGCCGTTGTACTTGATGGTATACCAGCCGTTTTTCAGACCGAGGGTCTCGACTGCGGTTCCCTTCTTGAGAACGCCCAGCTTCTTGCCTTCCGTCGTTGCCTTGTCGCGTACATTCAGGTTCGCAGTGGTGTAAACAATCGTTGTCTCTGCGGTTCCCGGCTTGGTGGTGGTTACATATTTGCCGGAAATATAACCGGTCTTGCCTTTATAGGTAATCTTGTACCAGCCGTCCTTCATGCCGGTGGTTTCCACCGCGGTTCCCTTTTTGAGAACGCCGAGCTTTTCGCTGTTCTTGTTCGGCTTTGCGCGAACATACAAATCGCCCGTGGTGTAAACGGTCTTGGTGGTTTCCGGCTTGGTCTCGGTCGTATACTTTGCGGAGATATAACCGGTCTTGCCGTTGTACTTGATGGTATACCAGCCGTTTTTCAGGCCGGTGGTCTCAACCGCAGTTCCCTTTTTGAGAACGCCGAGCTTTTCGCTGTTCTTGGTCGGCTTTGCGCGAACATGCAGATCGCCCGTGGTATAGACGGTCTTGGTGGTCGGCTTTGCTTCCGGCTTGGTCTCGGTCGTATACTTTGCGGAAATGTAACCGGTCTTGCCGTTGTACTTGATGGTATACCAGCCGTTTTTCAGGCCGGTGGTCTCAACCGCAGTGCCCTTTTTGAGAACGCCGAGCTTCTTGCCGGCTTTATCCGGTGTTGCACGAACGTTGAGGTCTGCCGTGGTGTAAACGGTCTTGGTCTCTGTCGCCGGTGCTGCTTCGGTGTCCTTGATATACTTCTTATATACATAGCCATCCTTGTCCTTATAGGACAGATGATACCAATTGCCTTCCATTCCCAGCTTTTCCGCCTCTGCATTCTTCGGCAGAACGCACAGAACGGCGGACGCGTTATCCGGCTTTGCTCTCATATTTACATCGGTGGTTGTGCGAACGCTTGCAGCGAATGCGCCGCCGCATGCCATCACAGCCGCCAGTGTGCCCGAAATCAGGCTCATCACGATTTTTTTCGTTTTCATGGAAATCCCTCCTTACGTTCTGTGCTCACTGTTTTTCTTGTTTCTTTATGTATCCAGTGTAGCATCTTTGTTTGTTACTTGCAACAACACGCATATAACAGTTCAACCACAAAACGGTTACATCTCTTAAGATATTTCTTAAGAAATAAAAAAAGCAGCCCGTGCGCATTGCACGGGCTGCCGCATACTGTGGAAGTTTGGGGGATGATAAAAACACAGCATGCAGAATTGGGGATGATATAAAGCACTATCTGGGGGATGATAATTGTGCTTTAAACAAAATTGGGATTTTGTCTGGCTCATGTGTCTCCACATAAGCTTGCGCTTATTATAACGCATCTTATAGAAAGTTGTCAATACCCACCGGATTGGTTCGGCCGAAATTTTCTATTTTATTTACTTTTTCTTAATTTTTATGGCAAAATGAAATTCTTTTTTACTAAAAATAACTCAATAGAGTTCTTTTGGATTTTTTGCTTTGTCATTTTCGGACACGGAGAAATGCAGATGCGTGCCCTGTTTTTCCTCTAAGGGCATGGGTTCTCCCAGCACGGCAATCTTCTGCCCCTGTTTTACCGCATCTCCCTCCGCGACACACGGGTCGGCAAGTCCCGCATACAGGCTCGTCAATCCCTGCGCGTGGCTGATGGTCATATACACGCCGAGAACCGGATCCTCCCCCACAGCAAGGACGGTTCCCGCCGCTGCAGCCTGCACCGCATCGCCGGATTTCCCCTCATAATCCACCGCTTCATGCGTCCGCCAATCACCAGTTGTCTCGTTATACAACAACGTGTTCTGTGAAAAATCCTGCGTGATCTTGCTGTCCATCGGCGGCGCAAAGGACAGCGCGTCCGCCGTCTGCTGTTCTGGCTGTTCGGCTGGGTCTGCGGTATCGGTTTCCTGTTGTGTTTCTTGTTGTGTTTCCTGCTGTTCGGACGCCGGCTGCGGGTCCATTGCCGGAATGCGCTCCAGCGCTTCGGAGGCCGCCACACTGTCATCCGCCTGATATTCCTGCGCCTGCATGGTGTCATCATCGCTCGTTCCGTTTGGGAAAGCAAACAGCAAATACGCCGCCACGGCAATTGCCGCGAGGCACAGCATCAGCGCCAAATAAAAACTCTTATCTTCCGACCACCATTGTGCACCGCCGTTCGTTCGTTTCATTCGCTCATCTCCCTGCTTTCATTTTCCTGTACAGGAAGTATGGGCAGTTTTCCGCGAATTTATACCGAGAATACGGACACGACATAGAAAAAACAACAAAAAAATTGCGCCGCTCCCGCGCGCATTGCAACAGGATATGGAAATTTTTGCATTTTTTCACAACCATGAAAAAATCTATTGCAAGCCAAAAAAAGAGGTGTATAATAGTGTCTGTAGTTTTATAAACTGCAATAAAAAGTTTAGTATTTGTAAAGAAAACAGGAAGGAGGTCTCGCGCCGGAATTTACGCAGTCCCGCTGTGTTCTGCCGTCCGGCCCAGTATGAAAATCGGTTCCAAAATCAAACGAATGCGCATCCAGCAAGAATTGACGCTGGAAGAACTTGCTTCCCGCTGTGAGCTGACCAAAGGCTTTCTCTCGCAGCTGGAGCGAGACCTGACCAGTCCATCCATCGCGACGCTCTCGGATATTCTCGAAGCGCTGGGGTCTTCCCTGTCTGAATTTTTCACCGATTCGCCGGAGGAACAAATTGTGTTCCGACAGGCGGATTTTTTTGAGGACACCCGCGACAGCTGCACCATTCGATGGATCGTTCCTAACACACAAAAAAATCAGATGGAGCCTGTGCTTGTCGAAATTCCGACCGGCGGCAAGTCGTTTTCCTCCGGCCCGCACAACGGGGAGGAATTCGGCTATGTCCTGACCGGCTCCGTCGTTCTTGTCACGGATACCGCGTCGTATCCCGTCCGCAAAGGGGAAACCTTTTATTTGGATGGAAAATCGACACATTACATCCGCAACGACAAAAAACAAACCGCACAGGTGCTGTGGGTTTGCACCCCGCCGCTGTTTTAAAAATCCACCCAATAGGAGAACATATGAAAAAGCTCATTGAAATCAAGAATATCGTCAAGAATTTTGACGGTCAGCGCGTGCTCAACGGCATTTCGCTGGACATTCATGAAAACGAATTCGTCACGCTGCTCGGCCCGTCCGGCTGCGGCAAAACCACACTGCTGCGCATCATTGCGGGCTTTCTCGACGCCGATGACGGTCAGGTGCTGTTTGACGGCAAGGATATTTCCGGTCTGCCGCCGTACAAGCGCGAGGTCAACACGGTATTCCAGAAATACGCGCTGTTTCCGCATCTGAACGTCTATGACAACATCGCTTTCGGTCTCAATCTCAAAAAACAGCCGAAAGACATCATCGAGCAGAAGGTCAAGCGCATGCTGCGTCTGGTCGGTCTGAGCGGTTTTGATAAGCGCCGCATCACCCAGATGTCCGGCGGTCAGCAGCAGCGTGTTGCCATTGCCCGCGCGCTGGTCAACGAGCCGAAAGTTCTGCTGCTCGATGAGCCGCTCGGTGCGCTGGATCTCAAACTGCGCAAGGAAATGCAGCGCGAGCTGAAAAACATCCAGCAGGAAGTCGGCATCACGTTTATCTTTGTCACCCACGATCAGGAAGAAGCGCTGACCATGTCCGACACAATTGTTGTCATGAAGGGCGGCAACATCGAACAAATCGGCTCTCCGGTCGACATTTACAATGAGCCGGTCAACCGCTATGTTGCCAACTTCATCGGCGAGAGCAACATCACAGACGGTGTGATGCCGTGCGACAACCGCGTTATTTTTGACGGCCATCCGTTTGACTGCGTGGACGGCGGTTTCGCGCCGAACGAAGAAGTCGATGTGGTCATCCGTCCGGAGGATTTGGATATTGTCGCACCGGAGGACGGCTTGCTGCGCGGCCGTGTCAAGTCGGTGCTGTTCAAGGGCGTGCACTATGACACCATTGTGGAAACCCGTCAGGGCACGTCTATCACGGTCAAAATGAACATCACAGAGGAAAAGCCGGTCATCAACGAAGAAGCCGGCGAGCTGATGGACGCAGACAGCTTCTATCTGGACAAGGAGGACGTTGCAGAGCTGACCGAATCCATGATTATCGCCCGCGCCAATGCGCAGGCTTGGAAGAAAGACAGCGAAGAAGGCGTTTCCATTTCCAAGATTTCCTACGACATTAAGCCGGAAAACGGCAGATATCCGGTTACGTTCTCGACGGCATCCGGCACAACCGTCACCGTTGACATGATTGTAGAGGACGCCAACCGTGTCCAGTCAGAAGAATATCAGGAAGAAATTTACGCGGTAAACTTCTCCAAGTCTGTCGACGATATTCGGGAGTCTATGACGCTGGACAACGACCTGATGATTTGGGCGGATGCCTCCGCATGGAGTCTGGCTCCGCAGGACGAGGGCGCCCGCATCAAGATTACCGATGTCATCTATGATTTTGATTGGGAAAACATCACGCCGGGTGTATACGACATCACGTTTGCCACCAAGGGCTCTGAGTACAAGGTCGCAACAACCGACCGCACCGAGCCGGGCGATCTGGTCGGTCTGCGCTTTACGCCGGATGATATCCATATTATGAGAAAGGGAGACTGAGCACATGAAACGTTTCCGTTCCATGGCATATCCCTATGTCTTTTGGATTGCCATTTTCATCGTGATTCCGATGCTGCTCATCATCGCGTATGCATTTACGGTTGAAGGCACAGCCTTCTTTCAGGGACAATTCACGCTGGACAATTTCGCACGCTTTTTCCGCGACGCCGTATTCATGCAGGTGCTCCTCCGCTCCATGCGCATTGCGATTTTGACCACGCTTGTCTGTCTGCTGCTCGGTTATCCGTCCGCCTATGCCATTGCCCGCGCAGGTGTCAAGAGCACCACACTGATTCTCGTCATCACGCTGCCGACTTGGATTAACATGCTCGTGCGCACCTACGCTTGGGTGGGTATTTTGCAGGACAACGGCATTTTGAACAACCTGCTCGGTCTGCTGCACATCGGCCCGTTTCAGTTCATGTACACGGATTTCGCCGTGGTTCTCGGCATGGTTTACAACTTCCTGCCGTTCATGATTTTGGAGATTCACACGTCGCTGTCCAAAATGGACCCGTCTTTCTTGGAAGCGGCGAGCGATCTCGGCGCGAACCGCGCGCAGGCATTCCGCCGCGTGACGCTGCCGCTGAGCATTCCGGGCATCATCTCGGGCATCACGCTGGTATTTCTGCCCGCTGTGTCCTCCTTCTTCATTCCGAAGCTGCTGGGCGGCGGACAGTATGTCCTGATCGGCAACGTCATCGAGTCGCAGTTCCTAACATCCGGCAACTGGAGCTTTGGTTCTGCCCTTTCGCTCATCATGGTCATTATCATTATGATTTCCATGTATCTGACCCGCAAAATCGACCGCAATGGAGGTGACGAGATTTGAAGCAGAAAAAATCCTTTCACTGGACACGCGTCGTTCTCGCCGCTGTCATCGTGTTCTTTTACATTCCGATTGCATACACCGTTTTGTTTTCGTTTAATGCGTCGCGTTCTCTGACGACCTTTTCCGGTTTTTCGCTGCGCTGGTACGAAAAAATGTTTTCTTCGTCCGTGACGATGGGAGCCATCGGCACGACATTCGCCATTGCCATCTTGGCAACCGTTATCTCCACCTGTATCGGCACGATTACCGTCATCGGTCTGTCCCGATGCAGCAAGCCGCTGCGCAAAGCGGTTCGCACGGCAAATGACCTGCCGATTATGAATCCGGACATTGTCACCGCGATCGGCTTGCTCATGTTCTTTGCCACGCTGGAAGTGAGCAAGGGCTTTTTGACGCTGCTGCTGGCGCACATCGCGTTTTGCACGCCGTATGTCATGTTATCCATCACGCCGCGTCTGCGCACGCTGGACCCGAATTTGGCGGACGCAGCACTGGATTTGGGTGCCAACCCGTGGCAGGCGCTGTGGCACGCGATTATTCCGCAGCTGTCTCCGGGCATTTTTGCCGGTGCGCTGATTGCCTTCACGATGTCCTTTGACGACTTCGTCATTTCTTACTTTGTCACCGGCAACGGCGTACAGAACATCTCTATTCTGGTTTACACGATGTCTAAGCGCGTCAATCCGTCCATCAACGCGATTTCCACGCTGGTTATCGTCATCATCACGGTTGTGCTGCTGCTCGTCAATCTGATTCCGCGCATTGCAGAGCGCACGCGGAAAAAGCACAAGGAGGAACCTGCATCATGAAGCTGAAAAAACTGTTCGCTGCCTGCTGTGCAGGTGCCGTACTCGCCGGTGCGCTGAGCGGCTGCGGCGGTCCGGGCACGGATTTTGACGGCACCAACAAGTCTTCCGGTCATTCCAATACGCTCAAGCTGTATCTGCCGGGTGAATACATCTCGGACTCTGTCATTTCCGACTTTGAGGAGGAATACAACTGCCATGTCATTGTGGAAAATTTCGATTCCAACGAAATGATGTACACCAAGGTCAGCTCCGGCGATTCGTATGACGTGCTCATCCCGTCCGACTACATGATTGAGCGTCTGATGAAGGAAAAGCGTCTGCAAAAAATCGACCGCAGTGCCATCACGAATTTTGACCAGCTGGATCCCGCCTGTGTCGGCATGGATTTTGACCCGAACAACGACTACTCCATTCCGTATTTCTGGGGCACGGTCGGTCTGGTCTACAACAAAAACAATGTCTCCAAGCAGGATCTTGAAAAAGAGGGCTGGAACATTTTGCTCGACCAAAAATACAACAACCGCATTTATATCTACGACTCCGAGCGCGACTCGTTTATGATGGCGTTCAAGGCGCTGGGATACTCGATGAATACCAACGACGAAAAGGAAATTGACGCAGCATACAAATGGCTGTGCAAGGTCAACAACACCATGCGTCCGGTTTACGTCACAGACGAAATCATCGACAACATGGTAAACGGCGTCAAGGACATCGGTCAGGTGTACAGCGGCGACGCCGCATATATCCTGTCGGAAAATCCGGACATGGGCTATTACTGCCCCAAGCAGGGCACCAATGTTTGGAGTGATGCGATGGTCATTCCAAAAAATGCCACCAATCCGGAGTTGGCGCACAAGTTTATCAATTATATGATTTCCTATGATCCGGCATACACCAATGCGGAGGAGTACGGCTATACCTCACCGAATTTGGAGGTTTCCCGCGATTTGACTGCGGAGGACGGTCTGTTCTGCGGAAACGAAGCATACACGCCGCGCACCGGTTACGACAAGGACGAAATTTTCCACGACAACGAATTCCTGCGTCAGCGTCTGTCCGAGCTTTGGATTAAGGTCAAAGCCGGCGGAGACGGCTCATAATTCCATCTGATTTTCAAAAAAACGCCGAAATCCATTGCGATTTCGGTGTTTTTTCTTTGCGTGCACGGGAACACTTGTATTTTTTAACATTTTTCAAGTGCAAAAGCAGCTTCTTTCGATAAATGTACAGTTTTTTGCGATTTTTTGCTTAAAAAATGATGCAGAACGATTGACAAGTATGCGTGCAGACGGTATACTAAAAATAACAACAAACTGCATACTGTCTTTCCATACCATATATATAGTAAAACGCCGCTTTTAGCGGCGTTTTGCTTTTTTGTCACTCTTCCAGATGTTCTAAGCCTTGACTCATAATCGTGTGCACATGGTCATCCGCCAGCGAATACACGATGTTCTTTCCCTCTCGGCGGAATCGCACCAGACGGCTCTGCTTGAGCACGCGCAGCTGATGGGAAATCGAGCTCTGCGTCATATTGAGCGCCTGTGCAATGTCTCCGACACTCATGTCGCTCTCGACGAGAACGTACAGAATCTTGATGCGCGTGGAATCGCCAAATACTTTGAACAGCTCTGCCAGATCATACAGTTCTTCTTCCGTAGGAACCTGATCGCTCAGGGAAAACACATCGGTTCCCTGCGGCATGTTCTCCAATTCTTCTTTGTCCAGATGCACCGCTCATTCCTCCTCGTCATCATCATCGACCGGATGTGCGTGCACATCGATAACTTTGGCTTTTTTGTGTCTCTGTCCTTTTTTCTTCGGCTCCGGCGGATTGTCGCGCTCATAAATCAATCGCGCATGATTCATGCGATACAGCACGAGGAAATCCGAAATGCCGCTGTAAATCAGGGCGGCGCCGATGATACGCAGCGTAAATTTTGCCGTTCCGTACGGATGTATCAGAACAATGGCGCCGAGCACAATCGTGATGACGCCGACAATGATAACCGACAGAAAGCCCGGATCGCCAAACTTTTTGAGTCCGATACCGTGCCGCAAATTCAAGATGCCATCGAGCAGCAAAATCAAGCCGAAAATGATAGGCAACACGGCAGTAAATGCTTTGGGCTGTGCGATGACGAAAACACCGACGGCAATGGCCAAAATACCAATAAAAATTTTTGCCATGCGTATGGTTCGGTCTTTCCAGCACATCAGCATGCCAATGACACCGTAAGCGATGAGCAGCGCGCCGATGACATAGCAGACAACTGCCAAAAACTGATCGGGAATAAACAGCATCACAGCGCCGACAGCAATATAGCCAAGCGCTGCCAGCAGCAAATGAAACCGAATGCTGCGGAATGTTTCAAACATATTGTTTCAGCCTCCCTGCGGGGTGGTTCTCCGCATGTATTTCTGTTTTCATTGTACGGTATCCGGCTCGCAATGTCAATGTTTCCGATTTTATCCTGTTTGTACCGCGTATCCCTCTGTTCACGGTTCTTTTACACGAGAAACTCTTGAAAACTCTCCTGTTTTGGTGTACGATAGCTTAGAAAGCCTTTTGCTTTCATCCACTTGTAAACTATATCTTATAGAAGGTGTTTGATATGACGAAAATCGACATTATTTCCGGTTTCCTGGGCGCCGGCAAGACGACCCTGATTCGCAAACTGCTGGAAGGCCCGCTCAAGGGTCAGAAGGTGGTTCTGATCGAAAACGAGTTCGGTGAAATCGGCATTGACGGCGGTTTCCTGAAGGATTCCGGCATTCAAATCAACGAAATGAACTCCGGCTGCATCTGCTGCACCTTGGTTGGCGACTTTGAAAAGGCACTGGGCGATGTCCTGAGCCAGTACGCACCGGATCGCATCATCATTGAGCCGTCCGGCGTCGGCAAGCTGTCCGACGTTGCTGCCGCTGTACAGCCGGTTCTGCGCAAAGGCGAAGTGGAAATGGGCTGCATGACCACCGTATGCGACGCTTCCAAGTGCCGCATGTATATCAAGAACTTCGGTGAGTTCTATGTCAATCAGCTGGAGAGCGCCGGCACCATTGTGCTGAGCCGCACCCAGAATGTCAGCGACAAGCGTTTGGACGAGGCTCTCAAGCTGATTCGTGAGCACTGCGGGGAAAACACCAGCATCATCACCACGCCGTGGGATGACCTGACCGGCGAGCAGATTTACGATGTTATGTGCGCAGACGGTCACAAGGCTCTGCTCGACGCCGCTGAGCTGTACGAGCACGAGGAGCATCACCACCATCATCATGACGGCGAAACCTGCTCCTGCGGCCATCACCACCACGACCACGATGAGCATGAAGAGCATGAACACCATCATCACGACGGCGAAACCTGCTCCTGCGGCCATCATCACCACGACCACGACGAGCATGAGGAGCATGAGCATCATCATCACGACGGCGAAACCTGCTCCTGCGGTCATCACCATCATGACCATGACGAGCACGAGCACCATCATGAGCATCATTATGATGAGAACGGCGTGTGCTCCTGCGGTCACCATCATCACGGTCACGATGCCGACGAAGTATTTACAAGCTGGGGCGTCGAGACAGCACGCAAGTTCACCGAGGACGATCTGCGTGCCCGCCTGAATCAGCTGGACGATCAGGAGCTGTACGGTATTGTTCTGCGCGCAAAGGGCATCGTTCCGGAGCAGGACGGCACTTGGCTGCACTTTGATATGGTTCCGGGCGAAATCGAGCTGCGCCACGGTGCTGCCGATTACACCGGCCGTCTGTGTGTCATCGGCTCCGGCATCAAGGAAGATGCACTGGCTGCACTGTTCGCGTAAGGAGGACTGTCTGTGGAAATTCCTGTATATTTTTTCACCGGTTTTCTGGACAGCGGCAAGACGACGTTTATCGAATCTATCCTGCGTGATCCGAATTTTTCCGAGGGCGAAAAGACCCTGATGATTGTGTGCGAGGACGGCGAAACCGAATTTGATTACGGTCTGCTCATGGAGTCCAACTGCATCGTCAAGACCATTGAAGATCAGGAAGATTTTAACCGCATGTTCCTGGAAGAATGCAGCCGGAAATATAAGCCGGAACGTGTCATCGTAGAATGGAACGGCATGTGGAAGCTGACTGACCTTGCACCGGATACCTTCCCGAAGGGATGGATGGTATATCAGACGGTAACCACCGTGGATGCACGCACATTTGACAACTATTTCCAGAACATGGGCGGCTTTATGTTCCCGATGCTGCAGGCGACCGATATGATTGTCTTTAATCGCTGCGATGCCGGCACCAAAGACATCATCAAAAACCGCCGCGTCCGCATGATTAACCGCCGCGCAGATATTTTTATGGACTATCCGGACGGCAGAAGCGAAGTCTATCAGGAATCCTTGGAAGCCAATCTGGATCTTTCGAAGGATATCGTAGATATTTCCGATGCCGATTACGCGATGTGGTATTTCGATGCGATGGAGCATCCGGAAAAATATGCCGGTCATACGGTTCGTTTCTTGTGCCAGACCTATCGTCCAAACGGCATGGGTAAAAATAATTTTGCCGCCGGTCGGTTTGTCATGACCTGCTGCGCAGAGGATATCTCGTTTGCAGCTGTCGTATGCAAGCATCCTTCCGCCGCCAAGCTCAAGGACCGCGATTGGTACACCATCACCGCAGAGGTCAAGCACGAATTTTTCCCGGAATATCAGGGCATGGGACCGGTACTTTATGTCAAGTCTCTGGAGCCTGCGAAAAAGCCGGACGACGACATTTGCTATGTAAAATAATCGAAGATTTTTTTATCCTCCCGATTCTTTTCGAATCGGGAGGTTTTTTTGTCTAATTTTTTATCGAAAATTTCCAGCATTATACCATGTAATATTCAGATAATCAAGGTTGATTTTATCCGTTTTATGTCTTATTATGGAATTGTAAGGAAAAGAATATCAGAGATTCTTCGGTATTTCCCAACGTTTTTACAAATTTCTACATTTTCTTCTATAATCCGAATATTTGCGCCAAATTGCGAGGTAACGCCATATGTGCTCACTGCAAAACCTATCTGAAGAGTATCTCTGCGACGCGCTCCGACTGGAACAGCGCATCGCCCTGCTTGAATCACAGGCTTCACGCACCATCTCTTTGGAGGTGCGCCGGAAGCTCCGACGCCGCATCAACGCACTATACACCATGGCGTGCGAGAGCCGCCAAACCGCTTTTCTCTTAGAACATTACTATGACAAGCCAAAGGAGGCTGTATTTTATGTCCCATGTTCGACGCAATCTCACCGCTCTGAAAAACGCTTCAGCCGCCACGGATATGGTGCTGCGTCGCCAGCTCTTATCATGCATGGCCGAAACGCTGACAAGACACCAGTATCAGGTCTGCGTACTGAACTTACTCGAGGGTATGACGCAAAAAGAAATCGCTGAAATTTTTGGCATTTCTCCGTCCGCTGTCTCCCGCTCTATTTCCTCCGGTCAGCGCCGTTTGCGCAAGGCGCTAGGTTATCATTTCGAACAAGCCGATCCGATGGAGGACTTTTGGGAGGAGCAGCCGTATTTATAATATCTGCTGATTCCATCCGGCTGACATACCACACACATCCCTATTCTTTCCAATTCCACTCTTTTCTCCTATACCTTCCTGCATCCAGCCGGATGAATCATATATAAAAGCGGACGTTCCAACCACTCAGAACGTCCGCTTCCTGTTTTTTCAAAGTAATTCTTAGCCAAATTGTTCTTTTCTTTGTCTGCCTTCTTTGAGCAGCTGAAACAGCGTATCTGCATCCTCTCCGGCAATCGCATCGCGGTACTCCGTCAAATGATGAATGATTTCGTCAATCTCCGGCACAAGCGCCTGTTTATTCTCAATAAATAATTCTGTCCACATGGTTTCATTGAGATAGGCAACGCGCGTCAAATCGCGGTAGCTGCCGCCGGAATAGCCTTTGTGCTCCAACTCAGACGGACTTTTGATATACGCACTGGACACGACATGACACAGCTGAGATGTATATGCAATCATGCGGTCATGATGCTCCGGGGTAGTAATCACAAGCTGACCAAAGCCAATCTGAGAAAACATCGCTTTGACCTGCTTGACGATCTCCGGCGTAGAGGCCTCTGTCGGCACAAGCAGCATACTCGCGCCTTTATATAAATCCGCGTCGGATGCCTTATATCCTGACACTTCTCGTCCTGCCATGGGATGTCCGCCGACAAAATACAGCCCGTGAGCCTGACACAGCGGCGTCAAACGCTCTACCAGATAACTTTTAATACCGCAGTCATCCGTGATGATACAGCCCGGTTTAAACGCCTCAATGTGTTTCTCTACAAAATCGCAGGAAACCTTCGGATACATGGACAACAGAACGATATCGACATCCTTCAAGTCCTCCGGCGTGCCGATGGCATCAATCGCGCCATCCGCCAATGCCTTTTCCGCTGTGCTTCGCGTGCGGTTGAATCCAATGACAGTATAATCCGTATATTTCTTAAAGGCACGGGCAAAGGAACCGCCAATCAATCCCAAGCCGACGATTGCAATTTTTTTCTTCATATGCAGAACCCTTCTTTATCTTTTGAGTACCGTTCTATTGTAGCAAGGGAAAAACGGGAAGTCAATACTTTTATTGTTTAAAGTACAAAATTGTTGAGGCAGACTAAAAGCGAGATGGTAGTTGCCATCTCGCTTGAAAAGAAGCCGTTCCATAGTATCATCCCAAATCCCCCAGATAGGCTATCTTTAGCCCTATAGTATCAAACTTAGCCCTATTTGTCAACACTTTCTTTCTACAATGATTACAAGGGAGTGTGATACTATGGACTTAAATTCTGCAATCAAAAATCGAATTTTACAGCTTCTGCATGAGCATGACATGTCGATTTACAAACTTTCTATGGTGTGTGCTATGCCGCCATCCAGCATCAAAAATATTCTATACGGAAAAAGCCAAAGTCCCAAAATTATCACGATCAAGCTAATCTGCGATGGTCTCGGCATGACGCTCGCAGAATTTTTTGATACAGAAGAATTTAATACGCTGGATGTAGAAATAAAATAGAGAGATGATTGAAATTCATCTCTCCGAAACGAAAAAGACCAGAATCCTTTCGGATTCCGGCCTTGCTTTGTGTAGGCATCGTCCTATCTTCCCGGGCCGTCACCAGCCAAGTATTGTCA
>ERZ1026850.155-NODE-155-length-44317-cov-9.855181_pt1 | contig 44317 bp, 28 predicted proteins | sample MGYA00380155_ERZ1026850 | MGnify/ENA primary metagenome ERZ1026850 (study PRJEB33269, sample SAMEA4719791) | human gut metagenome | biome: human-associated habitat; feature: organic feature; material: feces | place: Cameroon | collected 2013-10 ... | reverse complement strand
CTATCATGCCAACCTTGCATTAACCTTGCCGCAACCTTGCATTAACCTTGCAATTTGAAATCCAGTAAAATGACAAAGGCTCCCGCCATAAAGACGGGAACCCGCTTAACTCTCCAAAGGAAAAAGCAACATAAATTCAGTTCCTTTTCCCGGCAAACTTTCAACTGTTATACTCCCACCCATCTTTTCTACAAGCTGATGGACAATAGAAAGACCAAGACCGCTTCCTTTGTCAGACCGTCCTTTGTCACACTTATAGAGCCGTTCAAAAATGTGTTTCAAATCTTCCTTCTCAATTCCCACTCCATTATCCGCCAGCAGCAGCTCCATGTTATTTTCCTTCTTTGACAGGGCAATTTTGATTTTGTCTGCATGGCTGTGAGCGATTACATTTTGAATAAGATTATTGATGATCCTCATATAGCTATCCATATCCAATCTTACCCGGACAGGCTGTTCGGGAATATCAATGTCATAATCAACCTGTTTATCCTCAAAAATCGGTATCCAGTCAATGAGGATATTTCTTGTCAGCTCTGCGGCCTCAACGCTCTGGATTTCCAAAGCAAACTCGTTTGAATTTAACTTGAACCAGTCAAAGAGTACATCAATATATTCTTTCAGATCATGGGCTTTCCGGCGGGCGGTTTCAATATAATCATCCCGGTCTTTTCCTGTGACCAGTCCTTTGTGTGCAGCGTCAAGATACCCAATCAGAGTAGTAAGGGGCGTTCGCACATCATGGGAAAGGCTCGTCATAAGCTGGCGGTTGGTTTCTTCTGTCTGCCGTACAGTTGAAAGTCTGCTTTCATAGGCCACAACGATCTCGTTGATTTCATAGGCAAGAGGTGCTGTCAGTTCATTTGTTGCAGATAGAATACGCCGGTTGCCATTTCCGTTTTTCACATCAACCAGCACATCGGTCATTTCTGCTATTTGTTTTTTTACACGCCGAACGAGAACGATGGAAGTCAATACAGCCCCAACAGCAATCACAATGGACAAGAATACAATGATTTCCATACTGACTACACCTCCTTATTAAACCGGTAGCCAATCCCTTTGACCGTTTGTATATACTTTGGGCTTGAAGGATTGACTTCTAATTTTTTACGAAGCCGACTGATAATCGCCATAATGTTACTGTCATCATAGAAATATTCTTCACCCCATACTTCTTCATAAATCTGCTGCTTTGTTAAAATCCTTCCTTGATTTTTTACACAATAGAGCAGCAAATCAAATTCCTTTGGTGGAAGTTCAAAAGTGCCGTTTCCCGTAGTAACGGAACGATTTTCAAGGTCAATTTGTAATCCATCAAAATTCAACTTTTGCATCGTTCCGGCTTGCTGATTAAAGCGAGTGTAACGGCGAATGAGGGACACAATACGGGCAATCAGCTCATCCATATCAAACGGCTTTGTCAGATAATCGTCCGCTCCGGCCCGTAACCCCCGCACCTTAGAAATGCTGTCATTTTTGGATGTGAACATTAAAATTGGCAAACTATGCTCTTTGCGGATTTCTTCCAGTGTTTCAAACCCATCCATACCGGGCATCATCACATCCAGTATTACAAGCTGATATTCCTGCTCTTTTAATTTCTGCAAGCCCTCTTTTCCGGTATTACAAAAATCGGCTGCTATATTTTCCGTTTGTACGCTGCGCTTAATTAAGGCACACAGTTCTCTGTCATCATCTATAATCAAAATTCTATTCATGGTACAATTCTCTCCCTTGTTTTGTCCGACCATCCACAGGTTTTTATGCTGATTTTGGTATCAGCCAAACCATTCCCATCTTTACAGGTCCTGGAATACGTCCACCAGAGCAAAAATAATTTATCCAACGAGGTGTTACTCCCCATTTTGCACTAGCTTCTTTTAATATCATATAATCCATATCCATTCCTCCGAATATTATTATAATTCGTTCTTTCGAATAATACAATCATATGCCTTCTACATTGGCACATCCTTCGGGAGTGCATGAAAGGATACCTAGCAAACACTTCCTATGTCATGACACAGACGAAATTTCCCACACTTTCCTAACGTCTGTACGATTAAATTTCCATAGGAAAGTCTTCCTGGCATTCTTCTGATTTTCTTCAATTTTCCGCTAGAATATCTTGACTTTTCACGCCGTCTGTATCATTAGTTAAATTTTTTCATGTATCTTGTGAATATCTCTTGGGTGTTAAAAAGGAAAAATAAGCAGTGATCTGGAATATTTTCACAGACCACTGCTTAAATTTTTATTAAAGTGATACCCAACTCCCCACACTGTCTGTATGTACATTGGTTTACTTGGATTATCTTCTATTTTCTCACGTAGGTTACGGATATGACTCATAACAATATTATAATCGCCAAAATATGGTTCTTTCCAGACACAATCGTAAATCTGCTCTTTACTGAACACTATTCCGGCATTTTGTGCTAATAGCAATAAGATTTCAAATTCTGTATAAGTCAATTCAATTTCAGTTTCACCATGGATCACTACTCGCCTATATTTGTCTATACTTAGTCCCTCAAAGCACAGGTTTTTATTTTCAACAATGTCTTGTTTGAAAATTTTTGTTTTTTCATCTACGCATGATAATATCTGATGTGTTCCTCTTCCATCGTATCATTTCGGTTGCCTTTATCAAACATTGCGGTCACTAAACATTCGTCTGTATCAAAGTTCATTGCCAGATCCATCATAATTCTACATCCCCCTTCTTATGTGCTTTGGATTTTTCAGTTGCCATTTCTTTCTGCTCCTGTGCTTTTACTCTTGCCTGGAACTCTTTTAACGACTGCAGCACAGATTTTTTCAGTTCTCCTTTTTCGCCCTTTACAGGCTCTTTCTTTTGCGTCTGGTTCGGTTCTACTGATACGGATTCTTTCTTGACTGGTGTTTCTGAAACTTCCTGTTTCACTTCCACGGTCTGTTCTGCTTCCTGCACTTTTCCATGTTTCTCATTCAGATATTTTTCCATATCGTTGATTGCTTTCTGTACCAATGGACTCTCCTTATAATGTGGAATCATATCAATCAGATCCCTGTCTATCCTGTCTCCACTCATGAGTCCATATTCCCCAGAATAATCTTCATCGCCATCTTGCAGATCAAATCCGATTCCTTTGATTCCATGCAACCGTTCTGACGGGATGCTCTCATATATTTTAATGGCTTCTTCTAAAGTAAGGTTGTTATGGTACTCTCCCATGACCGGAAACTCCATGCACTCTGCGACATAAAAACTGATCGTGGCTTCTGGCTGTTCCTGCTCTGGCTGTTTGTCAAAGATAGAAAATCTCTCTGCGTCCTCCAGACGGGAAAGTAAAGAATGGGCAGTTATAGCATCGCTGTCTATATCGGATTCTTCAGATACTTCAACCAACCAGTCCTTTAAACACTCTGTTTTCTTATTCAGAATGTCCTCTGTGATTTTCTCCACCTGTTCTTCCCTGTTCTCAACGGTATCTTTATATTCATAAGCGTCATATTCATAGCTGAAATTATCTAAATCCACCGCCAGCTTTTTAATCTCCTGCTGATCAAGGTAAGCATCTGCTTCCTTCATATATTCTGCCAGAGTGATTCTTTCTTCTGCGATAGGATTGATGTCCACCTTAATACCTGCCATTGCTATACCATGAGCATTTAATTCATTGAAGAAACTGTCTTCACGGATATTGCCACGATAAGAAATCACTACATCAAGGTCAGAATCTTCCCGGTAAAGGTCTTGTCTGCTTCTGGAACCATACACTCTTGCAGCAAGCAGCTCTACCTCCTGTTCCATTCCCATATCTTCTAATACTGCCTGTGCATGATACAGAACCCCTCTTTCTACTTCTGCCCTGCTCAGGCTATTTAATGCCAGTTCATTTCTTCCAATCTCAGAAGTCACACGAAGTTCCCCCTCCTGCAATAAATCTTTAGAGTGCTGGATCGTCATTTCCTCAAATTCTTTATAATCCACTTTGACACATTCCATGTCATCCATTCTCTCACTTTTAAGAATTTCATAAGCGGCTTCCTGGATAAATGCGTCGGGATTATCATAATCACCACTCTGGATTTCATGCAGGTCAAAGTCATAAAAAATAAAAGAATATCCTTCTTCTGTTGCCTGTATGGTCAGATACCCTTTACTCCTGGTAAACTGCATTGCGATTCCCTCATAGGTTTGCAGTGCTTCTTCTCTGCGAAATCCTTCAAAAATACTTGCCGGGCAGTTCTTTTCTAATTGTATCCGCTGCATCTGTTCTTCCTGAACTTCTTCCACATCTGCCATCAGTTCTTCATAATCCACTACTTTTGCATCTTCCAGTGAGTACCCTTTATCTTCTAAAATATCACTGGCAGCTTTATCCACATAGATTGTCGGATTGTCATAGATTCCTCCATCATCCTCCTGATAATCTTCATTGTAAAATGTATAGTCATAGCCATCTTCTGCGGTCTGGATTGTAAAGTATTGTTTTCCAATCTGATATGCAATCTGTACCTCATTCCAGTCCAGCATGTTTTCCATTTTATTTACCGCTTCATATATTTCTGGATTCAGCCACCCTCCGATCTGTTCATACGCATGGGTCAGCCGATCTATCCCGTTTTCACATCGGATAAAATCCATGCTTTCCTGCATCGTTTCCGTATTCTGGATACCAAGCACTTTTTTCTGATGATTTGGCAGACGTAAATATTCCTGCATCGCTTCATCCAGTGATTCATACCGGTTTACTTTTACTACACCCTCTGCATTTATATCTTCCATCACATAAAAATTATCAATGTAATGAATCTCTGGCATTTTTAACTTTATGCCTTCCGGCAGCTGCACCTCACTGACTGCATGAAAATTAAACCGGACATCTGTTCCCAATTCATTTTTTCCTGCCATCGTTTCTTCCCATATGTCTTTCTGTACTGCCTGTATTTCTTCGATTGTAAGTGTCTGTCCACTCCGCAGGGTTACAACAGAATCTTTCGGGAATTCCGTCAAGTCATAGAGTGTTGTTCCATTTTCCTGCAGATATTCTGATACAGTTTCTAACGCTCCTTCATCAAATCCATTCCATAAGTCCTCCGCTACAAGCTGTCCATTTTCTGCTACGATAATGCCAGCCACATCGGAGCCAAATTCATCATGTTCCATTAAGAAAAACTTTTCCCCAGCATATTCCTTTTTATCAACCGTATGCCATGTCCCGTTATGTCCTTCTGCTTCATATCCTCTTGTCTCTGCTGTGATCGTCACTTCGTTTTCTCCTATCGCCTGTTCTATCCTCTGCATCCGGATCTCAGCTCTTGCCATGTCGATAAACCCATCTAAAACTGCCGGGTGGCTTTCAATCACATAATCCAGGTTCAGATTTCTGCCCCAGCTGATATTTTCCGGGATTTCGATATGCTCCGCCCAGTCTTTGTTCTGTCCGGAAAATCTTCCATCATGAGAAAGTTCACGGATGGTGTTTGCCATAACAAAATTCATACGTTCTTCCCCAAAGCGTTCCACGACTTCTTTTGCCGCACCCTGCTTTAAGTGCAGTCCGTCAAAATTCTCCCGGATAACATCCTCGATTGCTTTCTTGCAGTCCAGGTTTAACTTTCTGGAATCCAGATAGGCATCTACATCCCGTTCTCCCATTGCCTGTTCCAATGTTTCTTTATAAACTGGCGGATATGCCCTGACGGAATTATGTTCCAGCATGTTCATTCTCTGCTGGACAAACTCCGGAAGTTCCTGAAATCCAAAAGAATCTACATAATAGGCTGTGATCTCTGCACCCCTGTTTATCACGATCACATCACTTACCGATAAGGAATGACCACGGAAATCTTCCGGTCGATCAATGTTAAATCGTTCAAATATATTGTCTAACGTGATTGTTGGCATCCACGGTGCTGCATAAACCATCCGGTAATCCTTTCCATCAATGGTATAGCCCAGGTTCTTTGCAGATTCCATTCCCATAAACTGATAGGTATGCTCATCTCCACTATCCATCTGATAAATGGCAAACCTTCTGCTTTCTCCATGCAGAAGAAGTGTCTCATCAATCTTTTCTGCACTCTGCCGTTCCAGTGCTTCCTGTTTTGTGGCAGAGACTTCTCTTTCTTTCTGGACTTCCCATTCTGTTTCTGTGATTCCAAAGATACCGTCATATCCCAAAATCTCATTTTCCGTCTCCACAAGCACCTGTTCTGCCCGTTGTGGATTCTCTGGATTTCCATATAAGATGTAAATTTCTGCCCCTCCACGGTATAATTCATATGCCCGGTCTTTCGTAAGCGGTAGCATATGGTCTAACTGGATTCCTGCCTCGTGCATTTCCGTAAAACCGATCATGCCATCTGGGAAATTGTCAATCTGTGCCTGTGTTTCATTCATAAGGTTTCTCGTATATTCACTTTCCGGTCTGCGGATTGCGGTCATCATACGATTCACCAGTCCAAGCACTTCGTCTTTGTCATCCATCTTATATGCAAAATTCACAATAAGATTTCTCTGGGAATCTGTGAAATTTCCTGTATTTGCAGCTTCTGCCGTTTCAATCAGACGGTGGGCATACTGCATGGCTGTTTCTTCTGCAATCTCCGGTTCCTTCACTGAGAAGTTTGCCCTTGCTGCCTGGATCACTTCATACACCAGCTTTGAACCGGCTTCATCGTAAGATTCCCTCATATCCCATACCAGGTCATTCAGTCTTTCCACCTGTCCGGGGAAGGTTTCTGCATATTCATTTACAAATGCCTTTTCATTTTCCGAAAAAATATTTCTTGGAAACTCTGCTTTTTGCACCAACATCTCTGCCTGATCTTTCGGAGAAAGGTCAGAAAAAGAAGTAACGCCTGTGTCCGCATCATATTCCACATCATAAAAATCAATCGGATAGTTCTCTCCATGCCCACTGCTGTCATAGAGTGGTGTGACGGCAGCACCTTTTTCTTCCAGAAAACTTTCCAGTGGTTTCTCATTTTCCTCTATCTCACCACTTTCCAGAAGGCGGACGTATTCACCCACATTCTGTTCTAACTGTTCCCTGCTCATATTTTCAATCAGATCATAAGTAAACTCGGAACCCATGCTGCCCGAAAGATGCAGAATCAAATCTTCCTTATGGAAGGTATCCCGGATTGGTCTTTCCATTTCCAACTCGTACATCTGTGCCTCGATATTCTCAATGATCTCTGCCGATGTTTTTCGGATGGTATCCATAGATGCTTTCAACGCCTTCATATCCCTGCTCTCGCACCAGCTGGCGATATAGGTAAACGAATATTCTGAAGTATCCAGACCAAAATGGTTGCAGACAATATAAGCAATACTTTCTGCTTCCACTTCCTTTGTTGTCTGGTCTTTTAAGACTCCTTCCGCATCCATTACTTCCCGGTCATGCAGCAATGCGTGGCTCACCTCATGGACTCCGGTTTTCATCGTCTGTACATTACTCATATCTTCCTTTATCGCAATATATTTTTCTGTCTGGTGATAATAGCCTTTTGCATCCCCTTCCACATTCATCATACGGATCGGCACAGGAGAAATATTCTGCAATGCCTGCATGAACGTATCATAAAACTGTACACTTCCGGTAAGCTCCGGCACCTCCAGTTCTGCGATCGGTTCCCCCTCTGTCTGGCTGACATCAAACACTGTCGTTACACGGAATCTCGGTATCACCATCTCCACGATCTCTGTTTCCGGCTGTCCATCATCCCCGATCACAGGCTCTTTTGTTACCGGGTCGATCTTTTCAATCTCCTGTTTCTCCCGTATCGATGCTGGTGCGATGATCTGGATTCCTTTCTCTCCACGTTTTACATGACGGTTAAATTTCTTCTGCCATGCATGATACCCGGCCACCAGTGTTGCTTCCGGTTTCTGCATGGTAATCAGCAGCGTGTTATTAAAGCTGTAATTGTGGAACTTTGACATGGTATTCAGATATTCGGTATATCTCTCCGAAGTAAAGATTTCTTTTACTCCCTGCTCCAGCCGTTCCGATATTTCTTTTAACTGTTTTTCTATATTATTTGCCATAAACAAACCCTCCATTTTATGTCCCGCCAGAGAAAACTCTGACGGGACATCTTTTATAACTCCTGTTCGTGTTTTTTCTTTGCAGCTTTCTGTGTAACGGTCGGTTCCGCTGTATTCTGCTGTGCCTTCTCCTGTTTTAAGCGTTCCAGAATAGACGGCTTATGGATTCTGTCTGCTGTTTCCGGAAGTTCTTTTTCTTCTACGGCATCCCTGCTGTCTGTGCTGCTTCCTTCTCTGCCAATATCCTCATCTGCCATAATCGTCTCATTGCCCTTTTCATCCATGTTCAGCAGGGCATTTAACTCGGATAATCGTTCCATCTTTTCATTCAGCTCTGCTTCTTTCGGGAATGGCTTCTTTACCTCTTCCTGTGCAGTAGCAAGCTGCTGTTGTACAGTTTCCAATTTCTGCTCACTTTCCGTCAGCTTCCTGTCGATAGAAGAAAGGGTGTTATGGATACGCTGCATATTTCCTACCGGGTCTTTTCCAATCTCCAGCTTATAAGAGCATTTTCCTTTGATCGTCAGTTCAAACGCATTGGAAAACATATTGTAGGAAGCAGATAACGTAAACCCATGATATTCCCCAACTTTTCCGCCGGTGCTGACGGTTTTTAACCCTGCACAGGCGGCAATCAACGCTTCGCCTGCTTCTTTCTTATCTTCATAAAGAACATTCCCTACCGTCATGGCAAACGTGTCATTATCCTGTAAATCCACGCTTTTTACTACCTGCAAATCCACCTGCATCCCGGCAATCCGCTCTTTCAATGCACTGATCTGTACCGGGAAATTCTTTGCAATATCGGATTCCAGACGGTAAATCTGACTGGTATGGTTTGCCTTTAAGAGTTTCAGCTTACTCACCTGCACATCCAGATCCATTTTTTCTTTAATGTACGGATTGCCTGTGGCAAGTGCCTTTATTTCCGCATAGGACAGTGCCGTATCATCCACATCTTCACAAGCCCTGACTGGTGATTTACTGGTCATGATCTGGCTGATGAACTTCTGCTTATTCTCCAAAATCTGCCACATATACGCATCAAAAGTGTTCTCCGTCACATACCGGAATATCTTTACTTTGTCATTCTGGTTTCCCTGTCTTAAAATACGTCCTTCCTGCTGTTCCAGATCAGACGGCTTCCACGGACAGTCAAGGTGATGGAGGGCAATGAGCCTGTCCTGTACGTTGGTACCAGCACCGAGTTTTGGAGTGGAACCCATAAGGATTCTCACCTGCCCGGCCCGTACCTTTGCAAACAAATCTGCTTTCTTTGTCTCCGTGTTGTATTCATGGATAAACGCAATCTCTTCTTTCGGGATTCCCCTGGCAACCAGTTTGTTTCGGACATCATCATATACATTGAAAGTCCCATCCCCTTTTGGAGTAGACAAGTCACAGAAGATCAGCTGTGTTGTCCGATCTGCTTTTCCCTCGTCCCATACCTGAAAAGCATTTTCCACACAGGTATTGACCTTGCTTTTTTCTGCATCCGGAAGGAGTTCATTTAATAGCCTCTGATCCAATGCACATTTTCTTCCGTCATTGGTAATCTTGAGCATGTTGTCCACCGTTGGATTCACAAGACCGGCTCTTACTTCTTCCGCACGTTCCGAAAAGGCACTGACCATTTCCTGCTGTTCTTCACTTGGTTTTAAGACTTCATTGATAAACTCTGCTTCCGGTACAGGAAGATTCAGCATATCCGATGTCTGAATATCCGCAGCTTCCTTAAAAATGGAGATCAGCTCTGGAAGATTAAAAAAACGGGCAAACCGTGTTTTCGCACGATAGCCCGTTCCTTCCGGTGATAATTCGATTGCGGTTACTGTCTCCCCAAACGTTGCCGCCCAGGAATCAAAGTGTCCCATACCCATACGCATGAGTGTGTCATACTGGAGATAACGCATGATAGTGTAAAGCTCGGTCATACTATTTGATACAGGAGTACCTGTAGCAAAGGTGATTCCTCTGCCGCCTGTCAGTTCATCCATATACCGGCATTTCATAAACATATCCGAACTTTTCTGTGCATCCGTCTGTGAGATACCCGCCACATTCCGCATTTTTGTATACAAAAAAAGGTTCTTAAAACTATGGCTCTCATCCACAAACAGCCGGTCTACACCCAACTGCTCAAAAGTTACCACATCATCCTTTCTGGTCTGGTCATTGAGTTTCTTCATCCTCGCCTGCAGACTCTTCTTTGTTTTTTCCAACTGCTTGATGGTATAATTCTGCCCTGCCTGATGTGCCGCTTCTTCAATGGAAAACGTAATATCTGCGATCTGATCTTCCAGCATGGCAATCTGCCGTTCTCTTGAAAGAGGGATTTTCTCAAACTGCGTATGGCCGATGATCACGGCATCATAATCCCCTGTCGCAATACGGGAACAGAACCGTTTTCGGTTTGCCGGCTCAAAGTCTTTCTTCGTTGCCACCAGGATATTTGCTCCCGGATAGAGACGTAGGAAATCACTGCCCCACTGCTCGGTCAGATGGTTTGGCACAACATAAAGATTCTTTTGTGAGAGTCCCAGCCGTTTTGATTCCATACCGGCTGCGATCATCTGGAACGTCTTTCCTGCTCCTACGCAATGAGCCAGTAACGTATTATTTCCATACAGCACATGAGCCACTGCGTTTTTCTGATGCGGCATCAAGGTGATCTCCGGGTTCATGCCGACAAACTGAATATGGCTTCCATCATATTCCCGTGGACGGATGCTGTTAAATCGTTCATTATAAATTTTACAGAGATCTTCCCGTCGGTGCAGGTCTTTAAATATCCACTCCTTAAATTCCTCTTTGATCAGCTCCTGCTTCTGCTGTGCCAGCATCGTTTCCTTCCGGTTTAATTCCCGGTGTTCCCCCTCGGCATCCTGTACCGTGTCATAAATCTTGGTATCTCTAAGGTTTAAGGCATCTTCCAAAAGGCGGTAGGCATTGGCTCTCTGTGTTCCATATGTGGAAGTAACAAGGGCATTTCCGTAGCTGTCCACATTTTTTCCCATAACATTCCACTGTCCGGTCACTTCGGCATACTGGACTTTGACCTTGCTCCCTACATAATATCTTGGTGTATGGAATGTTTCTGCCATGAACCGTGTAATGTAATCCTCGGAGATCCAGGTTGCCCCAAGTCTTGCTTCAATCTCTGATGCATCCAGATCTTTTGGCTGTACCTGCTCCAAATACTGCACATTCACCTGATATTCCGGGTGATCTTCTGCAAACTGTTTTGCGATCTGCAGTTTCTCCCTCACATTTCCAGAAAGATATTCATCCGACGGCTCCCATTTTTCACTGATCGGATTCTTAAAGATCACCCCTGCCAGTTCTTCGGTAAGCTCTGCTTCTGTTTTCCCGGAAAGCTGTGCCATATAGGAAAGTTCAACACCTGCCCTCTCACCAATGGAAACAGCAAGGGCTTCACTGGCAGTATCCACAGAAGTCACCGTTTCTGCCCGGCGGATCGTCCTTTTGGTAAAAATATCCGCTTTCCGTTTCAGTTCTCCCTTATCATCCAGAAATTCCAGAGAAGTCAAAAGACAATAGCTGCTGTCCTGACTAAATGCCCGCTTATTGGCATTGCTGCTGATAAGACCATATTTTGCTGTAAAGGTATCGTATTCTTCATTGAGTTTTCCCTGCAGCTTTGTGATCTGTTCATCGCTTCCCTCTTCCATCTGGCACTGGATCAGTTCATTCGTAATATCACGAATCTTCACCATCCCTTTGACACGTTCCGCTGTCATTGCCGGAAGCTCCATGCGGTTCATCACAGAGTTTTCCCGGTAATAAACTTCATCATCTACCACAGTAAAACTAAAATTCTTTACCTCCGGGTCTGCCGGGATAGAGACAACATCCTCCTCCAGCTCTGTATCCGAAAGTTCCAGTTCCGTGATCGTACCATGGATATTCTGGACAGCTTCTTTTAATTGTTCTTCTAAGGTAATTCCTTCTTTTGGTTTTACGGTCACTTCCTGCTTTCCATACTGGGTACTTTCTGTAGTAAACTCACCAAGCACCATTTCCGGATGCTCTGCAAAATAAGCATTGACTGAATAGCCTTCCGGTGTTTCCTTTAAATTTAACCATTCCGGTTCCTCAATGGATGCCCTGTCCCTTTTCTGGAAAAACAGAATATCAGAAACAACGCTGGTATTGGCATTTCTCTGGAACGCATTATTCGGTAATCGGATGGCTCCAAGCAGTTCTGCCCGGTTTGCGATATACTGTCTCACTGCCGGGTTCTGCTTATCCATCGTTCCACTGGAAGTTACCACTGCAACTACACCGCCCGGACGGACCAGATCAAGGGATTTTGCAATAAAATAATCATGGATCATAAAATGATGCCGGTCATATCTGCGGTCACTGACCTGATACGCCCCAAATGGAACATTGCCTATCACACAGTCAAAAAAGCTGTCCGGATAACTGGTTTCCTCAAATCCCTGTACTGCAATCTTGTTTTTCTGGTAAAGCTGTTTTGCGATTCTTCCCGAAACCGGGTCGAGTTCCACACCGTACATATTGGCTTTGCCCATACTCTCCGGGATCAGTCCCATAAAGTTACCGACACCACAGGACGGCTCCAGAATATTTCCCTGTTTCAGTCCCATATTTTCCAGTACTTCATACATACTTCGGATCACGGTCGGGGACGTATAAAAAGCATTTAAGGTCGATGCCCTTGCTGCACTGTATTCTTCCGGCGATAAAGTATTCTTTAATTCCAGATACTCATTCGCCCAGCTGCTGTTACTCTCCTCAAATGCCTGTGGGATACCACCCCAGCCAACATAACGGGATAAGATTTCCTGTTCTTCGGGTGTTGCCAGACGTTCTTCTTTCTCCAAAGTCTGTAACAAATGGATGGCTTCCATATTTGCCTTATACTTTGCCTTCGGACCGCCTGCACCAAGGTCATTATCCTGGATACGGAAGTTGTGTGGTTCTAACACAGCTTTTTCCTGTTCCTGACTTTCCGGAATATCTTCTTCGGCAGTAACCTCTTCCTCTTCTATTTCCTCTACATCTGACATATCTACTACGGTCGATTCTGTCACTGCCTTTGTATCCAAGAAATCAAACATGGTCATCTGGTGCCCGGATGGTTCCACAAAAGACGGTTCTGCTTCCGGTGTCGGGAATATCGTATAGGTTCCTTCTGCATACTGGTGGAGTTCTGAAAGAAGTTCTGTTTTCTGCTGATAGTTTGTCCCATACGATTCAAAATCCAATGGAAGAGCTGCCAATGCTGCATCCATCTTCTGTAACAGTTCTTCTGTCTGCTCTGGATTCTCTAAAACTGCCATCATTTCTTTGCCTGGTTTTTCCCAGAAGAAATCATCCGTAAAGGGTCTGTCTATCTCTTCCGGAAGACGGTCATAAAAGCGGAGTACCTTGTTCGCCATCTGCTCCCGTTCATATTCCGGCATACGAGCATAATCTTCTGCCTGCAGGAACTGGTCATTCTTTATCAGATAAGCTACTCTGTTTGCAACTTTATTCCAGGATAATAAAATTGACGTATATGGATTCCCATAAGCACCTCTTGCAAGAAATAATCCTTTTCCATCATAGTTTGCATGTGAATCATCGGCACCGGACAGTGCATGACTGCTTCCACCAATCCCATACTGTTCCTTGATAAAACCTGTCCTCGCTCTTTCATCCTCATGCAACAGATAAAAGGAATACGTCCTGAGCCTGCCCTGCGAATACGCTCCACCTCCTGCAAGATAAGCATCAATCTCATCCTGCGTAATGAACATCGGATGTTCTTTCCATGCAAACCCGTCCCTTGCCTGATAAGGGATGATCTCATCCGCAAACTTCTGAAACTGCTTTGAGATATTTACAGGATTATAATGATGGAAACGCATAATGGAATGATTTTCCTCATAGGCTTCTGCCAGTGCATCCAGTCTTTCATTCAGTTCCGAAAGCCACTGGGGATCTTCCAATTTTTCTTCCAGATAATCTGTGATCTCCGGATAGATACTGCGAAGATGTGGTAAGTCCTCTTCGTCAAAAACAATCTCCGCTACTCCTTCTGCCATATCCCCTTTCATATAGGCAAGAGCCTGGGCGTGTTCTTTTACTGCATTACTTCTTGCCGCATCCAATACAGACTGTGGTGCATATTCACCCTGATCTAAAAGCTGATGGATACGTCCGCTGACATCTTCCCATGATAAAAATGCCTTATCTAAAATCTGGTCTGTGACCGTATGCCCCACTGCGATCTGCATCCCGGTTTCATCAAACCAGACCGAATATTCATTTCCATCAATCTGAAAGCCTTTTCCACCTTTGCGGTATTCACGCTTCACAAACTCCGTATATTCCTTCGGTGTCTGTTCACTCATGAAATTATAGATGATCCGGAGCTGGCTGGCTTTCCGGTTTCCTCCTGTCCGTAAGATCTCATCGACAACTTCCTCTGGAATCGGGATTTCTCCGGCATAAAGGGCAGCTGCTCTTTCTTCTATCTGCCGCCTTTGTTCATTTGCGGAGGGATATTCGGGCAAAGATAAAGCAGAGGCGATCTCTTCCTCTGCTTTACTCAATCCATCTTCTCTTGTATCTTCGACTAACTGTATACCAATTCCGTCAAGATGCTCTCTTCCGCTGTTGCCATCAGTGCGTTCATGTGTGCTGTCCATGCCATCGGATCTGCTTCCTTGTCCGGTGCCGGATTCTTCTCCAGTAATTTCTCCATCTGGCTGTCCATTCTCTCCTGTGCTGCTTTCTCGATCTGTTCCAGATGGCTGTTCAGCTTCCCGGTCAGGAACAGGCTCTGATAAAGGCTGTTCCTGTGTTCCTTCAGAAATGTCCTCCGCAGCATCCCGTATTTCCCGATCGTCACTTTTTCCTCTTCGACGGTCAGATTCGGAAACAGGTAATCTCCCTTGCGATGATATGTCAGTTCCATAATCAGTTCCTCCTTCATTTTCAATATTTTCTTCTTTTTTAGATTCTGCATCCCGATTTTTAGTTTCACGCATTAACGTGGTAAAGCCATTATAATTCCTTTCATTGGAAATTTCAACCTCTTTTCTCGCTTCTTCCAGAGAAATTTTATGTACGGTCTTTCCAATATCAATCAGAATACTCTCACTGAGCTGGCTTGCCATATTTCCAAGAAAGGTGAGAACAGACAGACGGTTATAATCTGTGATATGCATGAAGTCCTCTTCTTCCAGAAGTTCCATCGGGTCAAGCCCGCATCGCCTGGAAAGCAGGTAGTAAACACTGTCTGTTGCCAGCTGACGAAAATCACTGCGGATTGTCACCTCATCCAGATCTTCCAGATAAGTACCTTCCGTCGCATATTCCAATCCATCCAGGTATTCCTCCAGATTGTCATTGACCATTTCCCTTGCGACCGCCATCAATGCGTCCTGCAAAGTTGCCGCATCCTTTTCTTCCAGAGCATAGACTTCTGCCAGATGGGTGAGGATCTCTTCTCTCTGGTGTTCCTGCATCTTCCAAAGATATGGGCTTCTGCCTCCGGCTACCATGTGGGTATCCGAAATATCAAACACATAACGAAGTTTGGTATTCTGCCAGGTTTCATCAAACAAGGCAATTCCTCTTGCACCACGATTTACCCAGCGTAACATCTTTTCATTCCATAGTTCCAGTGATGCACAGGCTGTTGCGTCTGGACGCTGTGCATGGATCAGAAGCTGGTCTGAAAAAGAATAACGATATAACCTTGATGCTGTGTCCATATAATCCATCCAATCCCCTGGCGAACTGCTCACTGATACGGCATGTTCCTGCACCAAGTTTCGGATGTCCTGTAGTTTAGACATTAAACTTCCCTCCTATCAATAAAAAAACAGCCCACTCTTTTTTAGAATTGGCTGCATAAAATGTACTTTACTTTTCGGAGAGAAAATGCTATATTCTAATTGAAAAGAGTAACCGCCCACAAGGTGGATGCTCCTGGATTAGGTTTTAATTTATTTTGCTCTCAAAGAGAGCTGCCTATCCTGTTGGCAGACAGGGTAGGCTATTTTTTTCGCTTGTTGTCCCTATTATCCAAATAGGCAAGCAAAGCAATCAGAAACGTACCGCCTAAGAACAATAAGCTCAAGACTTCGTATGTATCCATTCGCTCCACCTCCCTTCTTCTGTATCCCTTAACGGAATCTGAAAATCCAGGAGGTTTTTACCAACCCTGTACACGGTTACTCCAGTAATATTCTAACAGGTAACTCTCCGCAAAGCAATTCCTTTTTACTTCATACGGTTTTATATTCTGTTTTTCTCTTATTCTCTGGCCAATGCAGTTTCCATTCCAGATATTCCTCTTCTGTGATTCTTCCATCGCCCAATTTCTGCTTTTTCCCCATCCATTCCTGCAGATAAGACATTGTTTTTTTATCCCTCATTGTGATTCCAACTATTTCACTTTCTGAATCATTTAGCAGGAACAGATGAAAAAGCCCTCTATTTTCTTCATCCATCCAGAATAAAGTTTCCATTAATTCGTCCATTGTCGCAATTCCAGGACTTAAAAAATTTCGGACATCAACTTCCAATATTTCTGCTATCCGGATAAGCGTTTCCTGCTTCGGTGTACGCTGTCCACTTTCATATTGGGCGATTCTCACATCCGCACTACTTTCCCCATATCCTAATCTGCGTCCCAATTCCTTTTGAGTTATGTTGCGAAACATACGGATTTTTCTTATTCTTGCTCCTAATTTCAATTTCTTCTCCTTTTCAAAATGGGGCTGTGCAGTAACCACAGCCCCAGAACACTATTTATATTATCATTTGCGTTTTCTCTTAACTGTCACTACAGTTCCCAGACATCCTGCTGATACTGCAAGTGCCAGCACAAAAATAGCAATATTTGTATTATCTCCTGTTTTTGGTGAATTGGATACAGAAGTCGCATCAGAACCATGGGAACCAGGAGTGCTGACTCCCTGGTTTTCTGATGTTTCCGGAGTGTCTTTTTCCGGAGCTTTCTTATTTGTCAGATCCAGAGTATATTCAATCACAGGAGTACGGTCATTGACATATTCAAACTGAATCTTATGCTCGGTTTCATCAAGCTGATAGCCATCCAGTGTTTTTGTTTCTTTCAGGATATATGTGATTGCTTTTTTATACTGCCCATTCTTAAAAGTCGCAATCGGATAATTCTTTGATTCTGCATGGCCAGCACTGTCTGTTACCAGAGTTTCCAGAACTTTACCTTTGCTGTCACAAAGGGCAAATTCTACACCTTTCATTGGCTTCTTGGTATCTTTATCCGTTTTATTTAAGATTACCTTGCCCATTGCCTGTTCATCTTCCATTTTGGCTCCCTGAACATCTCCGGTGTCCTTAACCTCAAATGTCACTTTATTTGCCACAATATAGCCTTTCGGTGCTGTTTCCTCCAACAACGTATAAGTGCCGACTGAAAGTTTCTCTACATAATGGGGCTGATCACCAGATGTCCAGCTTTCCATAACTTCCTGGTTTTCATTAAGAATATACAGTTTAGCACCTTTGACCTCGCTGCTTCCATCTGTCATATCAACTTTACTGATCAGAATTTTTGTTGTATCATCCTGCATTTCTACTTTCTGTATATCTGCAGTATTTTCTACTACAAACGTAATGGATTCTGCAGTTGCATAACCATCAGCAGGAATTGTCTCTGTTAATGTATATTTCTTTCCAACTTCCAGTTCCTTAATGATGTGTGGTGTGCTTCCGGAAGTCCACTCATCCACAACGTTTCCCTCTGAATCGGATACTTTCAGTTTTGCACCTGGTAATTCTTCCCCGGTTGTAATATCTGATTTTGTGATTTCAAAAGTAGTTGGCTCATCTTCATAAGTGAACTCAAAGGATACTTCTGCAACCTCTTCTCCCGCATAAGCAAAATCAAATTCCTTGATTTCTTCTGTTGTCACAAATCCAGCAGGAGCCTGCACTTCTTTTACATAGTAGTTGCCATTGATTGGAAGATCTGCCATAAATACAATCCTTCCATCCTGATCCGTAGCTTTCTGCTCGATCATGGTATCTGCTTTCAGGATTACTTCGCCTTCTGCATTTAAAATATCATTCTTTGTATAAAGTGCAAATACTCCGCCTTCCAGAACACGGTCTGTATTTTTTTCTTTCTTAACTACAGTTACTTTTGCTTTCTGGCGGTTATTCTGCCAGTCCTCATCATAAGTCACAACCGGAGTATTCTGATCACGATAAGTCAGATCAACCTCTCTGATTTCTCCATCCAGAACATATCCATCCGCCGTCTCTTTTTCCTTTACATAATATTTGCCTAAAGGAAGATCTTCTGATCTTGCATATCCAAGAGCATCTGTCGTAATTGTTGCTACCAATTCGTCCTTTTTATAATAATCACTGCTTTCCCCATCTGCAGCCTTGATATCCTCCGCTGCATAAATTTCAAAAGTAACATCTTTCAAAGAACCTGTAACATAGCCAAATGCTGCGTCCATGCCGCCTGCCAGCATATCTTTCCAGGTAACTTCCTTGACAAATTCACCTTTTTTATTGATGATGATTCGTCCAACCGGAACAGCATCCTTCATTTCTACTTTTTGAACATCTGCAGTATCAGAAACTGTAAATTTCACTTCCTCCGCCTGCAGATAACCATATGGTGCAAACTCTTCCCGAAGTGTGTAGGTTTTTCCCACATGGAGTCTTTTTATTACATGAGCTTTTCCTTTTACAGAAGTCCATTTTTCTACTTCTTTTCCGTCTGAATCCAAAACCGTCAGTGTTGCTCCGTCAAGTTCCACACCTGTTGTAATATCTGATTTCGTAAATTCAGTTGTTGTCGGCTCATTCTTAAAAACGGTTTCCAGTTTTACTGTTTTTACTTCCTGTCCCTGATATTTCGCAGTCACCTCAATCTGCTCATCTGAAGATACAAAACCATCTGGTGCTGCCAGTTCTTTTATATAATAAGTTCCAAATGGCAGATCCTGCTCAAAAACAGTTTTTCCATCTTCACCTGTTACCGCTTTTGTAAGCAGTTCGTCTGCTTTTACCAGTACCTTATCCCCTGCTTTTATATCCTCTTTTGCGTAAAGACCAAACTCTGCTCCAGAAAGCCCTTTCTCATTTTCAGCATCTTTTTTCACAACTGACACTTCTACTTTCTGGCGGTCATTTATAAACTCTGCACTCTGTGAGATCACTGGTGTATTCTGGTCTGCATAGACGAAAGAAATCTTCTGTTTTTCTTCATTTAATACAAATCCCTCCGGTGCAGTCTTTTCTACAACTTTGTATTCTCCTAGAGGCAAATTATCAAGCTCTGCTTTTCCGGATTCATCCGTTGTCAGTTCTGCAACTTTTTCACCCTTTGCATATTTCAGGATTCTTTTTCCTGTATCATCTTTCTGGAAATCTGCTGTATAGATATCCTCTGCAGCATATACTTCATATACTGCACCGGAAAGGTTTTGAACTTCATACCTAAAATCATTCTTATAGGTCGAAAGAACCTCTCCTTTTTTCTGTACAGTGAGTTTTCCTTTCACCGAATGGTCCTCATATACCACTTCAATGACCGCATCACCTGAAACCGGATCCGTCTGATACAGGGTATTGGTATCCACCTGTATTTCGACATAATTTTTGTTAATGGTATAACCGTCCGGTGCTGTTACCTCTTCGATTCTATAATGACCAATTTTTAAATTCTGAGGCAGTATCAGATATCCATCTATATCTGTGAAATATGAGGTATGTGTAACAGTTGTCGGGTATGTAGTTACCTGCTCTACATATTTTTCATGATCCATATCATAAATTTTAAACTCTGTTCCCGGAATTAGAACAGATTTTTTAGTCTCATCATCCTGTTTGATAATTTTCAGTTTTGCAGAAAATTCTTTATCCAAAAGAACTCTCCATGTCTGCGGCTCTGTTGGTTTATTCTCTGTAATCCGGACAATAAAATCATCTACAGGTTTGTAATTATGGGGTGTTGTAGTTTCTCTCACCAGATATGTTCCATATGGAATTGCAATGGATTTTACATAGCCTTTCTCATTTGTAAAAATTTCCGTTGCTCCATTTTCACCGATCACAACTGGCTCTGCAGAGGAAAAATCATAATTTCCATCCTCTTTTACCACCAAAGAAGATACCAGATATGCACTAAATCCAGCTCCGGATAGTAATGCAGCATCTGTGTCTCCATTATTGGCAGCTTTAATAAGTTCAAACGGCTGTTTCTTCACCGTTTCCAGTGAGGTACACTCTTTTTCTACAACCGCTGTCAGATCACCTTCATCACTGCATACAAGATCATATTCATGCTCGTCTGCCAGATATCCTACGGATGGGGTAATTTCCTTGATGTAATACTCTCCAAGATAAAGATTCTCTATCCTTGCTTTTCCTTCTTTATCGGTAGTTAGCGTACCAATCTGGCTTCCGGCTTTATAAATAACGCCTGTCTTTCCATCTGGATGGGTAATGTCGTTTCTTGCATAAAGTCCATACACCGCATTTTCCAGGGAAGCATCTCCCTGTGCCTTATTTTCTTTTGTCTCGGCATCTTTTTTATTCAAAGAGATTGCAGCACTGACCCTGTCATTCACAAAAGTATGACTGAAAGAAATTTTTGCCTGTTCATCATTGGTATAACTGAACTGGAAAGAATAAGTATCTTTCTCATTTCTGACATAACCAGCCGGAGCCTGGACTTCTTTTACATAATAAGAAAATCCCACTGGAAGATCTGCTTTAAATGCTGCTTTTCCATCAGTACCAGTAATTGCAGTCTCAATCAGAGCATCTTTTTTTACCGCTACTTTTCCATCCACAGTTTTCATATCCTGCGCTGCAAACAGAGCAAAATGCCCTCCGGATAGTGTATTTTCAGTATCTTTGTCTTTCTTTATCACCTGCACCACTGCTTTCTGACGGTCATTTGTAAAGGTAGTCTCTGAGAAAGCCGCTTCTGCAGTCTGCCCTGCATAAGAAATGGTTACTTTTTTTGTTTCTTTTGCATTATAAAAATTTTCCGGGGCCTGTGCTTCTGTTACATTATAGCTTCCAAGCGGAAGATTCTTTACCGTTACAGAACCGTTCTCACCTGTGATCAGATTTTTCGCTACTTCTGCGCCTTTTTTGTAAACTGTTTTTCCACCTGCTGTTACAATATCCTCGGCAGCATATACGTTATAAACGGCTCCTTTCTGACGGCGTTTCTCATACTGGAATGAAGTTCCATTTTCATCAGATACAGCTCCTACAAAAACTTCTCCCTCTTTATAAACGGTCAGATTTCCTTTCTGCTCTTTGTCCGTTACAGTCTGTTTGGTCGTACTGCCAACTACTAATTTCACTCCATAAGAGGAAGCCTGGACAACATAACCTTCTGGTGCTGTAATTTCCTTTAAGTAAACTGTATCCTGTGTCTTAGTAAGAGTTACACGTGAAGAACCATTGCTGTCTGTTGGCGGCATTTTAGCAATCAGCTTTGTGCAGGCGTTATCACTATATACCCCATACACGGCTCCAGCTAGATTTTTTCCAGTATCTCCATCTTTCTTTGTAATTTCAATAACTGCTTCTTCCGGCCAGTCAACTGTAATCTGCAGGTCAGAGGAATCTGTATAGTAGCCAAAACCAATGTCCTGTGAACTCTCCAATTTTAAGAGCATTGCATGGAAATCCAAAGGGAAATTAGATGTAATCGCATACTTTCCTTTCAGACTGCCCATATTGGCTGTTGTAGCTACAAGATGGAATTTCTCTCCACCCTTTACAGTGACATTTCCAGATGCCGTTTTTCCTGTGGTTTCATTAACAAGGCTTACTCCGTTCTCCAGATGAATGGTAATGGTAAATGCTTCATTTGCCTTCCAGGTAAAACTTTCTGTTTCCTTTCCCGTTGCATTAACGGAAAGTCCTGGAAGAAGTTTCATTGCTGTCGGATCAGGCATTTTAGCAAGAGCTGCTTTAATCTCTTTCAGCATATTTTTAGCGGTTGTAGAAAGCGCACCTCCAAATCCGGATTCGCCATCATATAAATAGTCAACCAGGTAATGCTGCATGGCTCTTGTCTCAGAACTGCATCCATATTTTTCCATAATGGATTTTACATTATATCCATTGAATGTATGTCCCCATCCTGGACCGCCATATCCATAGAATAAGGCTTTTCTCAAATATTTATCATCTCCGCCTTCATCCAGTTCAACCATATTTTTATATGTTGTCCCACTTGGAGGTGACTGCATGGAGTGCTGCATACAATACGCATTTACTGTATAAGTCTTTCCGCCTGCTTTGTAACGAACATATTTGTAGCTGTCATTTCCACCCTGTCCCATAACTGTATCAAACGGATGAAGCTGGCCATCTGAATAATAGTAATATTTATTTGCTTCAATATTTGTTGCATCATCCCATGGAGTATCGGTTGCAAGTAACATGATACCGTTTTCTGCCTGATCCATGGAAACACTTAGATCAATGTCATCTGCTGGCATTTCAAAACTGAATTTATCCGATTCTTCGTGATAAGTCACCTCAGAATACAATAAATCTTCTGTATTCTCTGTCTGGTTTGCCTGTACTTTTGTTGTTCCTACTGCAATTAAGCTGCCTTGCGGCATATCTCCGGAAAAAACAACGGTTTCTCCTGGCTGATACTGTCCATCTTCATGGTTCAGCTCAATATGAAATTCCTCTCCACGAACAATATTTACCTGATAATTTCCATCTGCATCTTCTGTTTTCTCTGTTCCATCTGTAAAAGAGTCGTCTGTCGCCTCTGGCATTTCTTCCGGATCTGTATCTGTAATTTCTTCAAATGTGCTGTCTGTATCCGGATTATCATCTATGGCAGGTTCTTCTGTTGAAACTTCCTCAGACGGATTTTCCGGGATTGGTGTATCTATTGGCTCTTCCTCAACCGGAATTTCTGTCGGAGTTACTTCTTCATAGATTTTATCCTCTGACGGAATTTCTACATTTACCTCATCCTGCACAGGTTCTTCACTCTCTGCAGTGCCTATGGCTGGTTCCTCGCCTTCTGCTTCATTCTCATCTTCCTGGTTGCTTACAGATTCCTGATTCTCAGATTCAGCAACCTGCACCACCGCTTCCTTTACAATCAGCTTACGATTGATCTGATAAATTGGGTGGCCACTTACTGGCTCTACATAATAAACAGCTTTGTATGTATCTTCGTAATCTGTTGTAAAGTCCTGCTTTTCCTCATTTTTTGCCTCATGGAAAGTGATCTTCACCTTTTTTTCATCTGGTATTTCCAGTCCGGTAAAATCTTTCTCCACTTCAAAAATACTGCCTGTTTCCAGTTCCAGATCTTTTGCTTTTACCACCTCATCTGCATCAAGTTCATTTTTTACCTTTTCGTATAACGGTGGCTCTTCTGGCACTACATCTGCCGCATAGGACAGTATTGGAGATAGAATTGTAGATAACACTGTAAGCATTGCCAAGAATCCCGACAAAAATCTTCTCATATTTTTTTTATTCTTCATTCTTTTTTCCTTTCTTCCGTTCCGGGAAAATCAACTGAAACTTTGGATTTCCGGTTTCTGAAACCTCCATCTTTATAGTTGCTTCATACTTCCTTTTTGTTTTCTCTGATACCAGATCTTTGAAATGCACCTGCTTCTCACTCAGCAGCTTCCTGACAGTTGCTTCATCAAGTATTTTTCCCTGACTCTCAAAAAATCGGTTATTTTTCCATAAAGTAAAACTGCAATCACTTCCTGAACAATAATAATTTCTCTTTCCCACATAAACCTTATTGCCACATCTTGGGCATTTTCCAATTTCTTTCCGACCATCTGAAAATAGTTTCTGGTATTCTTCCACTGGCTGTCCATTATCACTTACCAATTTGGTAACCATTTTTTCAATTTCGAAGAGAAATTCTTCTACATTTTTCTGGCCTCTGGAAATCAGTGTCAGATCATTTTCCCATTCTGCTGTAAGTTTTGGTGATTTGATCATTTCCGGAAGAATCCTGATCAGATTTCTTCCATCTGCAGTCGGTAATATCTGCTTCTTTTTACGCTCAATAAAGCCTTTCTCAATCAGTTTTTCAATAATCGCTGCCCTGGTAGCCGGAGTTCCAAGCCCTTTTCTCTCTGCGTCTTCTATCGTATCCGAACTTCCAGCGTGTTCCATGGCACTAAGGAGCGTATCCTCCGTATAATGTTTCGGCGGTGCTGTAAAATGTTCACTAAATTTTACAACAACACATTCAAATACCTGTCCTATTTTTATATCTGGAAAATCACTTTCCTCCTCTTCTGGCTTTTCTGCATTTTTCCCATATGATTTAAAGAATCGTTCTTCCACTTCTTTCCATCCATATTGGAGAACATTCTTTCCAGATGCAGTAAACAGTTCTCCATGACAGGAAATTTCAGTCTTAATACTCTCATATATGTATTCCTGTTCCGATGCACATAATAACTTTGATGCAATCAGCATAAGAATTTCTTTTTCTCCACCCGGAAGTGCTTTTAAATCCGTGTTTGCAATTTCTACCGTTGGTATAATTGCATGATGATCTGATACCTTTTTGCTGTTTAAAAGTCTTTTTATCTCTGGTTCCGAACCCTTCATTGATATTTCTGGAAATACTCTATTTACCGCATCAATAACCAAAAACGCATTTTCTTCCATATCATCTGTAAGATATTGGCTATCCGTCCTTGGATACGTCACCAGTTTCTTCTCATAAAGGCTTTGGGTATAGTCCAAGGTTTGCTGTGCCGTAAATCCAAGAAGACGATTTGCTTCCCTCTGTAATGTGGTCAGATCATATAATTTCGGCGGCTGTACCTTTTTCTTCTCTTTCTTTACTGAAAGAATCTGTGCAGTTTCATCCTTCATATCCTCCATCATCTGAACGGCAGCACTTTTCTCTTTTATCCGGTTGCTTACAGCATCCAATCCATCCATCAGAAGATGAACCAGATAATACTTCTCTTTCTGGAAGTTCTCGATACTCTTTTCCCGTTCCACCAGCATTGCAAGTGTAGGTGTCTGCACCCGACCTACAATCAACCGATGGTGGTACAGCACCGTAAACAGTCTGGTGGCATTAATTCCCACCAGCCAGTCTGCTTCACTTCTCGCCACCGCAGAATAATAAAGATTATCATATTCATGTCCATCTTTCATCTGCTGAAATCCTTCCAGAATTGCTTTTTCCTCCATGGAAGAAATCCACAGTCTTTTAAAGGGAAGTTTACATTCTGCCTGGTTATATACCAGACGGAAAATCAACTCCCCTTCTCTTCCTGCATCTGTTGCACATATAATTTCTGTGACATCTGCTCTGTGAAGCAGTTCCTTTAAAATCTGAAACTGCCCTTTGGTACTTTCTTTAATCTGATATTTCCAATTCTCCGGGATCATGGGAAGTGTCTCATATTTCCATGCTTTCCAGTCATTCCGGTACTGATCTGCACTGGCCAGTTCAATTAAATGCCCAATACACCAGGAAACCAGATACTCTTTTCCTTCCAGGTAGCCATCTTTTACGTTTGTGGCATGAAGCACCTTCGCAATGTTTCTGGCTACGCTGGGTTTTTCCGCAATTACAAGCTGCAATTTTCTATCTCCTTTCTGCACCTGTCGCTGTAATTAAGTGAAACAAAGTTATTCCTCTGATTCTTCGTCTTCTACTTCACCTTCCATTTCATATTCTTCTAATTCTTCATCATCCTCACGAATTGTATCTTCCTCCTCATCGTCGTCCTCGTCCTCTTCATAATCAAAAGAAGTATTTCTTCCTTTCATAAATTTCCAATAATAGTAAGCACCACAAACTCCTGCCAGAACTAGCAGCATTAATAAAATCGTGCCGGAATTATTGCTTTTCTTCTCAGGTTCTTCCTCTTCTTCCGGTATGATTGTAACTTCTGGTTCCGGTGTCTCTGTGATTTTCTCCGTTTCAAGTGGCAGTGCAGATTCTGCAATAGCCTGGTTCTGTGGAAGTGTGACCATGTTGGTATCCGTAAAGTTCAACAGATCATTTTCGCCTACCTCTGTAAGAAGATAAACATTTTCATCCGTTTTATCCTTATCTACAATCAGATAAAAAACCTTATCACTTTTTGTCTTGATCGTATAAAATTCCTTTCCCCCCTTGTCCTGAACTGTTCCTGTTGTCATGCCAGAAGCAGAACTTTCTCCCTGCACCCGTCCGGTATCTGCTTCTGTAGCCGTTTCATTTCCTGTGTTTTCTGGTTCTGTTGGTGCAGTAGCAGTCTCGTTCGTTGTCTGATGTTCCGTTACGGTTGCCGTAGCACTGGTGGACTTACTTGCAGTTCCATCGGCTGGCAAAGAAGCTGCATTCTGCTCCGTTCCGGAAACCTCTGTATTCTCTTTTACTGCATCTGGATTTTCATAATAAGGGTTTCCTACTTTATAGCTCTCTGACATATTTCCTGCTTTGTCTTTTGCCTGCAGGGTAAAGTATTCATAGGAAGTATCCGCTTTTTGCAAACGGACATTTAATGTATTATTCGTCAGTTCTGTGAATTCATTTCCATTGACATACAAAGCAGCAATTCCTGATTCCGCATCAACTCCCTGCACGATCAGTATCCCATTCTTCGCAGCCGCAATAATAGTTGGTTTTGTTTTATCAAAACACTCTATGTAACGATTCTGCTCATAAGTATTTCCATTCTGATCGGTAACTCTCACATAAACACTACAATTAGAAGAGATGGATACTTCCATATTTCCGGTTATGTCTGACCATCCTCCATTTTCTGAAAGTCTTGCTTCTACTTTTGCAATAGAAAAAGCACCTGTATTCTTTGTATCTTCCACTTGAATTTTTACGGTTGCCGTATCTGTCTGCCAGCCTTCGGGTTCTGTAAAGGTAATCCCTACTTCCGGTGTTTCCGTCACATCATTTCCTGCATCTTCCTGTGCCTGTTCCACTGGATCTGCAAGAATTTCAGCTTCTGATTCATCTGAAAAATCAACATCTTCCGGGCTGCTTTCTTCTGATGATTCCACTTCTACATTATCTGCCCATACAGTCAGACTTCCGGGCGAACTATAAAAGAAAGCTCCTGCCGGAAGTCCTGCTAACGTAGCTGCGGTTAAAAATACAGCTGCTCTTTTATGAAATTTCTTCATTTTCTGTCTGCTCCTTTTCTCTGGTTTCCAATATCTTTTTTTGTTCCTCCTTGCTGATATCAATCATTAACTGAAGTTCCTCTGCGGAAACTCCATTGCTTCGGATAATTTTCAGATACTCCATATCCTCTGCCTGTTTCTTCTGTTCTTCCAGATCCCTTGCTTTTTTCTGTAGCTTTTCAATCTTAACGTAGGTTCTTGCAAGTTCTTCTTTTATTCGTTCAATGTTCAAATACGCCCCTCCTTATGGCCTGCCAAAAGCATAAAAATGAGACTGCCAGTATGCAGAATTAATGGACGTATACTGAATTGGATTTCCACAATGGAGCATCTGTCCATCTCCGGCATAAATTCCTACGTGGGTAACCGGCTCTCCCGCATCATACGTCCCAGTGAAAAAGATAATATCTCCTGGCCTTGCTTCTTCTGGTGATACAGGCATACAAATGTCATAAATTCCCTGTGCAGTAAGTCTTCCCATATTGCAGACACCCGAATTGGTAAACACATAGCTTACAAAACCAGAACAGTCAAAAGAAGTCTCCGGGCTGGAACCGCCCCATACATACGGCATACCAAGATATTTATCTGCTTCCGCAAATAATCTCCGCACAGTCTCATCATCATAACTGCCGCCTCCACCATACAGCCCGCTATCTCCGGTACTGATATAAAAAACAGGATTATAATATTCCCCATCTTTGACCAGTTCCAAATATAACTGGCTTCCGGTTGCACTTCCTGTACTTCCCGTTGTACCAATTACAGTATCTGTTGTTACTTCCTGACCATTTGCTACCGAAATGCTCTGCAGATAAGCGTATTTAATCTGCACACCTTTTTTATCCTGCGTAACTACATAATTTCCAAAAGTTCCGCTATATCCTACATCTACAACAAAACCATTCATCGCTGACTTCACTTCTGTTCCCTGTCGTACATTAATCGTCACACCTCTGTGAAGTTGTGTCTGCCCGGTTCCATTGTTTACAGAATACCCATAATAGGTACTGATATAGGCATACCAGTTTAACTCAACCGGAGTTTTATATGTCTGTAAATTTCCTCTGTTGGAATAGACCTCTTCATAAATTTCCTGCTCATCCTCTTCCATTCTGGACAGAATAACACTTCTAAGCGGTTTTGCCTGAACAGAAACATTCAGTACATCTGCAGTTACTGTACGGGTAACTTCCACAGAGTTCTGATTGCCCTCTGCCAGAAAACATTCCCAGGTCTGATGACCATGTGCCTCAGCTACTGCGTGATTATCATAATAAACATCAAACTGGACACCATACTGAGCAAAGTTTCCAGTATCTTCTACGGTGTACTCAATCCCATTCATCACTACTTTCGTCCCCATTGGAAGAAATGGGTTTGCAGCATCAACCGCAAGCGTATGATTAGCCTGTGGCATTGCCCCTGAAGCAGTAGGTCCTCCACTCCACACGCCACAGCAGATGGGGCAATTACAGTATCCACTGGTCACAACGTTTCCCAATGACTGCCCTACCTGTATTGTAGATGTTTCCTGCCGGGTTTCACTTTTTTCCTCTACGGTGATTCCGTACTGTAAAGAAAAAATTGTTTCCAGTTCTCCTTTTATCTCATCAAACTTAAAATCCCCATACCTGGCAGTCAGATAACTGATCAATGTATGAGGATCATGGCCGATTTCACCAATGTTATATCTGTATTCATCTTTTCCTGGATACCGGGCTTCCATCTGGTTTATTTTCTGTTGAAGACTGGCTTCCAACTGCGTATAATACAACTCTGCTTTTTCAATTTCGTCCGGATCCGCAATGTAACTGGAAGCGATTACCGTAGAAATTCCATTAGAAAACATAGCCGAACAGGAAGCAAATCCTGTCATTACAGAAAGAAGCAAAATCAATAACAACCCCAATGAGATCAAAGTAGTTACATTTCTTACAAATATTTCCTGTGCTTTTCTTGCAATTTTAGTAGCAAGATTTACTGACCGGATTGAGGTGTCTTTTGTTTCTTTTGCAATCTTCCCAGCCCGGTATGCCATCTGATACTCTCGCTTAATCCTCTGCTTCTGTATTAATTTTCTGATCAGCTTTTTCTGCATCTCTGGATGTTCTTCCAGATATTTCTGATATTGATACCTGGATGCACTCTTCCAGGCTCTTTGCTCTAAACGGTTTTCTTTATGTATCTGACTGCGGTTCTTCCGGATATTTCTACTGCTATGTTCCTGTAATATCCACTCACCTGAACGCACCAGCTTATGTGCTGCATCTACAGCACTGTTTTCCTCTTCGTCTTCGCCTGCTTTCTGATATACTGCATTTTTTAATGCTTTCTTTGGAACAGAAGACAAGGTTTTCTTTTTACCATCCGTTTTCCCTGTTTTTTTGTCGAAATATAAATGGTACTTTACCTTTGCTTTCTGTTCCTCATTTGTTTTCTTGGTATAAACAGAATCTTTCGGAATTTTGTTCTGCCTCTCAGCTTCCTGTTTTCTTGCAGCCTTATCCACTTCCTGATAAGTTTTTATTGTTTTTCGGCTATATTTCTGCTTTCCTTTTTTTCGGTTTGTAGAAACATCATTCTTCTCTGCCTGAAAATGTCCTCCATCTGTTTCAGCCGAAGTTTTCTTTTCTTTCTTCAGACTTCCATCTGTCTCCAGTTTTCCAAACTGCAGTCTCTGCTGTTTCTTTTTCTGTCGCTGATACTGGCTCCTGTGTTTTTCTTTGCGCTCACGTATTTCTACCGCTGAATCCACAGATACACCTGCAGGCTTGTCCCGGTATCTGTACCGTCCCTGTGTTTTTCGTTTTCCCGGAGGACTGTTTGCAGCCTCTTCTTTTTTGGCAGGATTTCCCTCCTGAACTTTTTCGGAAAATTGTTTCTTTTCAGCTTTTTTATGAGAGTTTTTCTTCTTTTCAGAAGTAATAAATGCCTGTTCTACATCCTTCTGTTTATAAGGCAACTCCTGATCGCTGTTTGTAACTTTTCTGGTCTCCTTTGTTGCAAGATTTTCCTCAACCAGACCATTTCTGGTCATACGGCTGACTTTCTTCTCTTTCGCCGTATATTTTTGTTTTCCCAATGTACCTCACCTCTGCTTTTTTGTCCATTAAGTCTGAATCTCATCCGGTTTAGTACTCATCAAAGCATAGGTTCTGGTATCCTGCGGATATCTGTCTGCAAAAGGTATGATTACATTTCCGTAAAAAAGCAGCCCTTCTCCTGCATTACTGTTATTTACAAAAGAAATCTGATGCTTGGAAATATTCAATTTCTCCGCAAGGATCTTCTGATCCCCGCTGTGCTGATTTAACATCAGGATAAAATCACTGTTTCCCACAATACTTTCTACTGCCAGAGAGCCAAGAAAATCTGTTACATTCTGACTGATTCCTGTAATGATTCCACCCCACTTACGAAATCTCTTCCACATTTCAATAGAATAATTAGCAGTCTGTGGCTGGTTCAGCAAAAGGTGAAATTCATCCACATAATAACGGGTTGATTTCCTGCGACTGCGGTTCTGTGATACTCTTGTCCAAACCATATGCTGGACAATCAACATCCCTGCTTTTCGTAGTGTGGTTCCAAGTTCCCGGATATCAAAGCATACCACTCTGTTCTGCGTATCGACATTACTTCGATGGTTAAATACATTCTGCGATCCTGTTACATACAACTGCAGACTGTTGGCAATGTTCTGTGCTGCTGGTTTATCTGGTGCATAAAAGTTCAGACGTTCATAGAAATCCTGCAAAGTCGGCATATTTTCCGGTTTTGGATCATTGTAAAGATATTTTTTATAAATGTCTTTTACACACAGGTCAATCATGGAAACCTCATCACCATTTAATTCTGCATTTTGAGGTTTCTTCATAATAACCTCGCAGAAAGATGTGATAAACTCTGCTTTATCAGCAATAATGGTATCAATATCCTCCACATCGCCATTAATCCTGTATTTCTCCGGATGATAAATAACATCCAGGTTCACTTCCATAGGATTGATGTAATCATTACTTTTTGCACTGATTTTAATAACTTCACCATTTAAGGCATTTACCAGCGGAAAATATTCTCCCTCCGGGTCACAGATAATAATGTCATCGTCTGTAATCAGGAAAACATTGAGGATCTCCCTTTTCGTTGCAAAACTCTTACCGGAACCAGGAGTACCCAAAATCAGGCCGTTAGGTGTTTTCAATCGTTTCCGATCCACCATAATGAGATTGTTTGACAGTGCATTTAAGCCATAGTAAAGAGCTTCACCGCCTTGGAAAAGTTCCTGTGTGGTAAACGGAACAAAGATTGCTGTAGAAGTCGTAGTCATAATTCTCTGTATTCCAGTCTGGTTCATTCCCAGTGGCAGTGATGCCACAAGTCCTTGTTCCTGCTGATATTGAAGTCTCCGTATATTGCAATTATATTTCTGGGCAATTCCTGCAGTCTGATACACAATATTGTCCAGTTTTCTCTTATTGTCCGCTGTATTCATCAGCAAAAAAGTAAGTTCAAAAAGTTTCTCATTCCTGGACTGGATTTCATTGAGCAATCCCTCCACATCCTCTCCGTATGTAGAAATGTCCGTTGGAATAATATCCATATCATATCCGCTTCTGACCGCTTTCTTCTGTTCTTCAATTTTCATTTTCTGAATATTTGACAGTGTACTTTTCAGACTTTTAATAGCTGCCTTGGGATCAATGGGACGCAGGTGCATATTGATGATAAGATTCTCTTCTAAATCCAGCAGATCTGCCAGCAGTTTATCTGTAAGTTCTGGTGATGTAATCTGTAAATATGACACGCATCCAAAAGTCTGTCCCATCCGAAAATAGCTGTCATTGCGAAAATCAAATCCGGTAGGTGCAATAAAGTCTTTTGTCTGCAGACCTGTTTTTGCAACCATCCCATAATGGAAATGAAAAGATTCTTTTGTGTCCATATTCATCACATCATGCAGAATTTTCAAACGTTCTACTCCATTTAAAGGCTCTGCCATGGCTCCCATCACCTTAAAATTATTCAATACACTGGCTTCAATTCTCTCCAGCCTGGATTTTGCATTTCGCAGATTATCCGCTTTAATGGAAAATGTAATATATTTTGTTTTTACAAGCCCATTATTTCCTTTGGAAAGCTGCATTTTCAACATATCCGAATATTCTTTCCGGATATCATTGAAACAGTCATCCTGCTCTGGAATATCAATATTTTTTGCATACTCATCAAAATTCACCTGTTGATTAAGAAATGTAATTTGTACCTCGACAGAGCTGTCAAATGAATTCAGGAACTCACAATAGTTTTCAAAAATAGCCGCTTTGTCATCATTCTGCGCTAACTGGTAATTTATATCGTAAAACTGCACCATTTTTGAATAATAATTATCATCCGTCCTGCAGATACCATCCTTATATATTTCCTTATATGGAATCGTATCCTGCGCTGTAAAAGGCTTTCTCTTCTTCTGATTCTCCGCTTTTATCATTCGAAGTTCTTTCAGACGCTTTTTTTCTTCTTTCGTAAGCCCGGTTTTCTGTTTCTTATTTTTTTCGGTCTGCTTTTTTAAGGAAATGGAACGGATTTCTCGCTTCCCTGGCTTCTTTTGCCTTTTTCTCAAGCCATGCACCCTCTTTCTCTAATTTATCGTACTCTATAATCCGGTCATATAAGTTTTGGGAACGATAGACCCTGATTCCAGGTCTTAAAAATTTCTGCCGGATAATGTGAAGCAATATTTTCTCTGCTGGAAATCCATCCTTTTCATACATTGCAAAAAAGAAAAATGGCAGCATCACTATGATCATAAGCGTTGCTGCCACATCTGTTCCCAGTCCTGCTTTTGTCAGCAAATAGACCGGAACACCACAAATTCCTGCCAGAGAAAAACATATAATTTGTCTTTTAGTTAAATTCAATGCTAATTTTGTCTTTATTTTTGAAAAATCTTTCGGCACTGGAACATATGCCATATTCTTGTTTCCTCCTAATGTGCATTGAAGATTGATTTTGCCAGGGAACTAGTCTTAAACAGGCTGAAACATAAAATAACTGTATATGCTGCAACTGACCAGATAGCTGTATGAAGATTATCCGCAACTGTAATAGCATTTACCAGAACTGCATAAATCGCAACACATACCATCATAAAAAATCCCTGGAATCCCAACGCTAATAATGCCTTCACGTAATTATTTCCAATACTTCCCCATTCCCTGTTCGTAAATGTTGAAAACGGAATAGGTGCCACAGAGACATAAAGATATATTTCTATCATTCGTCCATATAAAATGACGGTAATCAGGACTGATATGATTTTTAGACATAAACTGACCAGCATCGTTTCCAGACCAAGCCCCAGTAATTCTCCGATTCCCATATCTTCAATCTGCGTTTCAAGAAGCGTTTTCAATGCTTCTGTAACATCAATAGATGCGGAACCGGTTATCATACCGCCAGCATTGGATACCACATGATTCGCTACATCAAAAATTGCCATCGCAATATCAAAAGTATGAGTAACAAGATATACCGCTACCCACATCTTGAAAATGTATTTGAAAAACATAAACGTATCCGTATCGTGCATATTGTTTTTTTCCATAATCATGGAAATCAGCTCATAACACAGTACAAATGTAATAATCATCCCCGCAATGGGGACAATGACATTATCCGACAGATTTTTTATCATGGAAAAAATGCCACTGTTCCAATTTTGGGGTGTTTTCCCACCCTCTGTAGCAATCGTTTCTACTTTGGTATTTACATCGGTGAACATGGTATCCAGGTTTGATGTGATCCAGCCTGTTAGCAGATCCTTTATAAACTCTGTTATTTTTTCGGTTATTCCACCCATTTATTTATCCAAACAAAGTTGCAAGCTGTGGAATCAGGTTTATTCCAATCAGTACGATGCCACCGCCCGCCATCAACTGTTTTATTCCTTGTGACTTTGCACCCGGATTGTCCGTTCCATATCCTTCCAGCAGATTGATCACTCCCCAGGCTGCAAGTCCGGCTCCGATCGCACAAACCAATGTTTTTAAGGTCGTAATTGCCGTTGTAAAAAATGCCATAAGTGTACCTTTGGAAAACTTACATTTTCCAGTCCTTTCTTAGATTTTTTCCAGAAAGAGAAGAAAACACTATATAAACCCTGCCTTTTGTGCTACACTAAGCATAGGATTTTCTACTTGAAAAATTCCTCACACGTACAGTCGGTATATTCATTTTCGTCGATGGATACCGACTGTTCCTTTTTTCCAAATTATTCATGATTTCCTCCCATAATCCACTTCTCGACAATTTGTCGAGAAGTTACATCTGATACAGTTCCACTTCATCCTCTGGTTTTAGTATCAGATTAGTACTCAGATATTTTTCAATATCAAAAGTATTCTTTTTGTCATAATCGGACAGATATTTGTAGTTTTTATGTTTGCAAATATCGTATTTATTTGAGAAAAATGGTCTGACACCTCTCACCTGCAGAATACATTTTCCCCCGTCCATGACTGCTATTTCATCCTGGCTCATCAACTCCTTTCCTGTTTTCTGGTAGTTCATTCCATAAGACCGCTGACTGCCTCTCGTATCCGATGTGTTATACAGATCTATGGTTTCTTTTCCCAAAATCTCCGCTATTTCCTTTAATGTCGTTTTTTCCTTTCCACCCAGGAATAAGGTCGTATCACAGTTCCCTTCGATGGTATCGGCATTATCCTTATAAATTGCCTTAAGCTGAGACTTTGACTGCCAAATAATAGAAGCTGAGATTTCCCGGCTTCTAATCGTAGCAATCAGTTTTTCGAATTTTGGAATTTGTCCGATGTTCGCAAACTCGTCCAGGAGACACCTCACATGAATTGGAAGTCTACCTCCATATACATCATCAGCTCTGTCACAGAGCAGATTAAAAAGCTGTGTATACATAATAGAAACAATAAAATTAAAGGTATCATCGGTATCTGAAATAATAACAAACAATGCAGTTTTCCTGTCACCAACCAGATCCAGTTCCAGTTCGTCATAACTCATAAGCTCCCGCAGTTCCGCAATATCAAAGGGTGCGAGTCTTGCACCACAACTGATCAGAATAGATTTTGCTGTCTTACCTGCAGCCAGCTTGTATTTTTTGTACTGCCTTACTGCAAAATGGTTCGGGTCTTTCTGCTCCAGTTCATCAAACATCAGATCTACTGGATTCTTGAAATTCTCATCATCTTCCCTGGCTTCTGACGCATTGATCATTTCCAACAGAGTATTAAAATTTTTTTCTTCTTCCCTGCCTTCATACCAGATATAACCAATCAGGGCACAATAATAGAGTTTTTCCGCCTTTACCCAAAAATCCTCACCCGATTGCTGCCCTTCACCTTTGGTGTTAGCAATAATAGTTGTTACCAGTTTTAGAATATCTTTTTCACTGCGGATATATACAAATGGATTATAGTGCATGGATTTTTTGAAGTTAATTGTATTCAAAACTTTGATTTTATACGGTTCATATATAACTTTTCCCTCTTTGTCCTGCATGATTTTTCCATTCTCATCCGTCATTGGACTGCCTTTTGCCAGCATACTGCCAACTTCCAGAAGCACAGTTCCCTTTGGATCAGTAATCACATAAGAGCTGTGCATCTGCATAATGTTAGGCTTTACAAAAAATCTGGTTTTTCCAGAACCGGAACCGCCAATTACCAGAATGTTTTTATTCCTGGCGTATTTCGGATTCTTTGGTCTGCTTGACATAGTAAGACTCTCTGTTTCTGTGAGAATAATATTATTTTCAAATTCAGGATCAGCATATGGTCGTATATCTTTTTCTGTTCCCCATCTGGCAGAACCATACTCCACACCCAGCCGATATTTCCTGGCATTTTTCGTGCGGTAAATAATAACAAGTTTTACAACCACTCCTCCTGCGATTCCCCAAAACAAATCCATATGATTCAAACTTGGCCAGAAATTCCGAAACGCCAGTTCAAAATAAGTAATAGTGTTCATAAATTTATCCCAGGAAGTTGCTCCGGTGTTTACCCGATACAGCCAGGCAATCTTATTGAAAAAATAGGCAAACATCAGATAGGGGAAATTAGCTAAAAACAGCTTTTTCTGATCTGCCCTCTTCAATTCACTTACCTTGTCCGTAATCAGATTTTTCACATCTGCAAGCATTTTTCCTGGGATACTCTCTGAGGAAAAAACAGCTTTTCCAGATATTTTTCTCTTTTTCGGAGAGCCTCTGATATGCTGAACTTTTCCTCTTTTCTTCTTATGCTGCTGTTTTTTCTCCGTCATAAACTCTGCCCTCTGTCTTTCTGCTGTTCTCTTGCTCGTTCTCTGTTCTTTCCTTTAGACACAGCATCCTTAAAGTGCATAAGTTTTTCCATAATAGATGGCTTATCCTTTTTGTTCATCTGGACACCCAAATATTTCTTAAATGCCAGATTCATCATTTCTGTATCCTGCCCTTTAAAGAACACATAGTAAGTCGGTGGCTTGGTCGAACTGTCTTTTTTCAAGGAAAAATCTAAACGGTATTTTTTCGCCACACGCTCAAAGGACTTGATATTTCCATCTGTGATTTCAATATTGGATAAACCAGAACCCTGGCTTTTCAGTTCTTTGTATGACTGTTTTCCAACCTTATAAGGATTCTTTCCTTTTTGCTTCTGTCCTGACAGATACTTCCGCAGCATATTTTTTAACACGTCGGCAGTCACTCTTGCAGTTTTAACCGACAATGCGATTGTTTTCTGTGTAACTTCTTCCTGCAATTTGCACGCCTCCTTTCGATTCTGATCAGCAAATTACGGTGGCACTAACAGATGGGGGAGATATATTTTCATCGGAATTTGGCTCCTTTCCACTTCCCGACAAATTGTCGAGAAGTACTCTTTAAAATATAAAAAGCCGGCTGATTCCAATTTCTAATAAAATGGACCAACCGGCTACAAATTCTCTATTTCGTTTTTTCATTAATAAGCTGTTTTTTTATGAATACCAGCATTGAAATGAACTCAATTAACAACTCATATGCACTATGTATATCATCCGTTCCATATTCAACAATTCCATTATGCAGAATATTATTTCTAAACGGAATTCTTTTATCAATTTCCTTTGTATCTGTCTCTTATACACATCTCCGAGCCCATATGTAATTCCCATAACGTAAAGTTTTCCCACACTCTCAGAAGACATTCCCTCATTTTCATCAATAGACATTCGTTTTACTATTTGTTTCACTTTTGAATAAGGTTGTTTCGTGTAATTTAAAGTATTATATATTAACGGTTCTATATGTGATAACAATATTACTAATTTTTCACGTTCACTTATGGATGGATTGCTTATAATACTTTTTATATAACAATGTAATTTATTTTCTTGCTCATAATACTCCATAAGTTCTTCTTCTGCATCTTCTTTATCAATAAGCCCATAACTGTCTACCAACCACCAGACATCTTCATAATTCAAATCATAATTACTTAGTTTTTGAACGTTTGCAAAAAGCTGCGTATTCTTAACATCATCTGGTATATTTTTTAAAAATTCTGTCAAACTTCCAAATAAAGTATCTGGTATATTTTGTGAGAAACGACTTATTTTTTTTGAAAACTCAAGTAACACATCACCCAATTTATCTGTATCTATAAAATGATCTTCTTTATTCATCAGACCCTCCCTCTACTTATTTGTTCAATTTATTTTATTATAACCAATCATACTTATTCTGTCATTTATTTCTTAAACTCAGTAATAAATATACAGTACTGAATTGCATATACAACTTTCCTTCTTCCCAATCCATCTGATCCATCAGTAAACACTGAAATAATACATCTACATCCTGCAATTTATAAATCCGATTGCACGTTTCTGACAAACCTTTTAATTCTGGGACCTCTTGCATTGCGTTTCGCCTGTGCATAAGGCATTGCAGATATAATGCTTCCAGATGTTTCTGACTGAAAATAAGTGCTGTGATATCCTGTTCATTAACAGTACATTTACGTTTTTCTAACTCTTCCCGGGAAATATCCAGAAAACACCGGATATTTTCGACATATACATCACCATCAAATGTTGGATGCTTTTTCTTAATCCATCGTTTCGCCGCTACCTCCATATTCTTTCTGTCTCGATCAGATCTAGCACTACGGAAATTCAGCCTTTTGCCCATTTCTGCATAGATATTACTTTTCACCTGCCGATCTGCCAAAGCTGCGTATTCTTCATTGCGAAAAAAATAATCTAAAAGTTGGTTCATCTTAGCCTGACTATCTACCAAATGATAACATTCTTCGGAAAACCCCAAACCCGCAAATGCAACTGGCGCACTTTCTTTTTTGATTTCTTTTTCAATCACTCTCAAAATGTCTCTCTTTGATTCCATTTCTTGCTTTCCTTTCTCTTCTTCAATTTTCTGATTCTGTTCACAGATCATCAATAAGTTTTCATCTGCTCTTTTCGCTGTCAGTGTTAATGAATAACAAACCAAAACCAAAAACAGTGATATCAATATACTTCCTACACCAATCATAAAAACTTTTCCCCCTCCAATACATGAAGCAATCCGTCCCACTTAAAAAACGGACTGATTTTTTTCAGCATAGCAATCAAGTCCGCTTCATTTTCTATTTCAATATCCAAAAATTCTATTACACTAATTTCAAGTCCATCCGCAATTTTCTTTAATTGTTCTACTTTCGGCTTTCGTATGCCTATTTCATACTTCCGAATTGTATTCACATTAATTCCTGTTCGTTCTGCAAGCAGCTCCTGTGATAGCCCTCTCTGTTTCCGAAAATAACGAATCTTTTCATTTATCTCCATGTCTTTCATCTGTTGAACTTCTCGACAATTTGTCGGGAAGTTGTTCCCTTTCCCAGTTTTCTTTTCCTTCATATCCATACATAGATATTTCCTCATCCAACAGCCTTGCAACCATAAAGCAACAAGACAGCAAAAACAAAAGCACTATTCCTGCCATAATAATAATTATCAAATCAATCACATCTCATTCTCCTATGTAAGCGGTACAGAAAAAGCAGCCTTGACAGACTGCTTTTTCAATCACCATATTCTATTTTTGTTCTCATGTAAAAAGGCTTCCGAAATTGTGCGAATCCCAAACGCTAATCCATCTATGTAAGCGTCTCTCTGTTCTGTTTGTTTAAGATTTAAAGTATATTCCTTGTAATCCTCAAACATTGCCTGCAGATCCGGACTCATTAGACTTATCATTTCCTTTTCTAATGTTTCACACAGTTCCTTCGTCTCTTCATAACTTTTACTTTGTGTTTCACATTGATTCATTGGATAAATGCTATAATACAATTTTTCCAGTTGCTTTTCGCTCATTTTTGATCACCATTTCTTTCAGTCTTTTTATGATCCATATAATTCCAGAAATGCCATTCTTTAGCAAAATGTCTGCTACGGCTAATAATCTCCAGGCAAGAACCCCTATTCCAATCAAACTTGCTACCATCAGATTAAGTACCAACAAACCAAGCATTTCCCCTGTCCCCACATTTCTTGGAACAACCAGCAAAAACATCTTCTGGATTCCGAAAGGTATTCCCGCAAAAAGCAATACTTTTCTCCAGTCCAATATCTCACCATTCATGCACATAGGACGAACAATTAAGCAGATAATCATAGCTATTGCACCAGGAATTATCAATTTTGTTATAATTTCTTTTCCTCTCATATTCCACCTCCGTACATATCATGATTTACTTTTGCCTGGTAATAATTGCCTATTGTTGTTATTGAATTCATAAGACAGGTAAGCAAGTATGCCTTTATGTTCTTTACTTCCCTGGTATTCTCATGCAGACAGTCAAGTACATACTCTATGTGGCTTTCTTCCAGCAACAATAATCTGCTTTTTATGAACTGATATGGATATTTCACTCCACTGATTGTAATATTCTCCCGTTCTATGCTAATTGTTTCCACAATTAGTGCCACAATTTCATCCAACTGTTGCTGTTCCCCTAATCTGCATCGTTGTACAAGACAGTCATATTCAATATTTCTTTTTACAAGCGCAGTATTCATCTGGAATAGCTCCATCTCTTCCATCAAGTCCATTGACTGCTGTTCGGAAGAATCTGAAAGATTGATAAGATCAGTATTACTTCTGTCAGTATTACTAATATCAGTATAATTATAATTAGTATTATTATGGTCGGTTTTTCCGACTTCTGTACTTCGGTTTTTCCGAACTCCAGACTTCGATTTTTCCGACTTCCAGACTTCGGTTTTTCCGAACTCTTGACTTCGACTTTCCAGAACTCCAGACTTCGGTTTTTCCGAACTCTTGACTTCGGCATTTCCGACTTCTTGACTTCGGTTATCATTCTCTGCCGAATCTAATATTTTTTCTTTTCTATATACAAAGCTCTTTACATAAATAATTGTTGGTTTTCCCAAGCCTCTCTTTACTCTTTCAATCAAACCAATTCCTTTATCAGTATCTAATTCTGCAAGAATTTTCACACCTTTGTCTTTTCCACAGTTCATATATTCCATCACTTGTTCTAATGTAAATATGATATAAACTTTCCCCTCATTGTCCACCCAATTATTTCTGATAGACAAAGCCATTCTGTCCAGCATCAGCCCATAAAGGACCTTTGCATCGCTGGACAGATTACGGAAATATTCATCTGTGAATAATACTTTGGGAATACGGTAAAAAGCAAACTGTTCCGACTCATAATCGTGAAAATAACCAAACTCTATTTTTGTGCTTTCGGATTTTGCCATTTTGCTTTCCCTCCTTCCCTCTTTATTGGCTTTTCTTCCAGTTATCAAGCAGTTCATAGATAACCTGTTCAATCTGTTCTCTGTTATATTCCTTTGGGAAATACTTTCGTATTATCTTTTCAGTTAAAGTAACTTTTCCTGTCTCTGTTTTCTTTTCATTCAGAATAAGCTGTACCGCTAATTCTGTCAGTTTACCTTCACCGCTGTATTGCTTCAGTTTTGTTGCCATTGAACCTGTAACAGAGCTTGCTCCAGACACTATGCAGTCTTTCACCCAAATCTGCTCCGTTTCTGATAAATAGGTTAATGAAACACCTACTGTAAAATTAATCTTTCCTTCATCCAACAATTTCAGCAATTCCGGAATAAGGCAGGTCAAGCGTATGTAACGCTGAACGGTTCTTCCACTGTCACCTGCAGCCTGTCCAACCAGATCTGCACTGTCAACAGAAGCTGCGTTTTCGTCTTTTATGCCCTGATGTTTTACTGCATCCATCTTCATTTTATAAGCATATGCCTTTTCGCTTGGAAGCAAATTTTCTCTCTGTATATTAGAATCCACCATAACGATTACGGCTTCATCATCGGTATAGTTCCGTATAAGTACTGGCATTTTACTTTTTCCAGCCAGTTCGCAACCACGTTTTCTCCTGTGACCAGCAATCAGTTCATATCCTCCCTCTGCGCGAGGACGTACCAATGCAGGATTTAAGATGCCATAATTCTTGATACTTTCTACTGTTTCAGCCATTTTTTCATCATCATTTACATGAAATGGATGATTTCTAAAAGGATGTAACTCATTTAATCGCACTTCAACAATCTGATTAAGAGTATTCTGTTCGGCTTCATTGATTCCAAGCAATTCATCATAAGAAGTAAGCTGAATTTCTTTCTTAGGTTTACGCATGATTCAGCACCTCCTGGACAAGTGCTTGATAACTGTACGCACCTTTTCCTTTTGCATCGTAAGAAAAAATACTGACACCTTCTGATGCAGTTTCAGCAAGAGCTTCTGTTCTTGGAATTGTCTGATCAAAAATTATAATCTCTGCTCCATAAGCATCTCGTACTGCCTGCTTATTTCTCTTTGAATTATTATAATGGCTGCTGTCCATCGTAAACAGAATCCCTTCAATCTGTAAATCAGGATTAAATCTCTGATGAATGCCTTTCACAACTTTCAGTAATTCCATGAGGCCATCTGCCGCATAGTATTGAGGCTGCACCGGAATCAAAACGCTATCAGCTGCACTTAACGCATTAATTGTCATCATTCCCAACGAGGGCATACAATCAATCAGGATATAGTCATAATCATTTTCCAAAAGTTCCAGATATTCTTTTAAGACTTTTTCTCTGTCCTCTACCGTAAATAATGACATGTCCATTCCCGAAAGAAGTTTATTAGATGGAATTACATCTATTCCTTCCTCATGGTGTAAAATTGCTTCCCTGGGATCAAATTCTAATCCCATAATGATATTTTCCATCATTGTTTTCAATGTTACCCTTAAGTTCTTTGGAAAACCAAGTCCCATTGTCAAATGTCCCTGTGGATCAGCATCTATCAGCATTACACGTTTTCCAACCTTAGACAGTCCTACTCCAAGATTAATAGTGGTTGTAGTCTTTGCTACTCCACCTTTTTGATTTGCGATTGCGATTATTTTGCACATGATATAATTCTCCTGTTTTTCTACTATTTTTTATTTACATTACTTTTTTCAATTTCAGCATAAGCTCTATAATATTTGCTCGTCCCTTTATTGGAATAAAGTTCCGATAATTCCATAACTTCAATTTTAGGATGACGCTGCAAGATTTTCTGAAACCATGCAATATCATTTTTTGTTCCCATCAGTCTCACTTTCAGCATTAATCTATTCCTCCAAGCATGGCATGTAACTTTTGATTGTACACTACATATTCCGGATAACGGATCTGTATTGCCTGCCAAAAATATGGTGCATATACACAGCAGAAGATATCCTCTACTGTATACTGTCTGCACTCGTTTACCTGTTCCTCTGCATCTTCATAATCCCAAACGCTTGGCGTGCTGTTACAGTACAGATTAAATGCCATCCTTACCACTTTTAAGCTACCGCTTGTCTGCCATCCTTCATGTAAACATTTCGTTTTAACAGACCCCGTTTTAAAATTATAAATTCTGTCAGCATTTTTTCTGGTATCTCCATTAATACCCAGACAATAACACAATGCCTTATGGTACACATCCTGATACCGTACTTCTTGTAATTTTTCATAGTAGAATTTTTCATGTGCATCACTGATAAAAATAATGTTTTCTGCTCCTAACGCTGTACTTTTCATTTTGAACCTCCTTGAAATAAAAAAGGACCTTACCAATTGTTCTACCAATTAATAAGGTCATACTATATGTTACTTTTCTAAATTCGTGCTAGGGATTCCTCTTTAGTAAAAACTTAGTAAAACATCCCTACTGGTTCAAAAATATACTGTAAAATCAAGGTTTTTCAGAATTTTGCTAAGGTAGTGCCGTGGCAAATGAAAAGTACTTTAATCATCTTTTTATATCTCCATTTAAATCTTGTATTTCTTCTCAAACGCTTGATTTTTCAGGGTTTTCCGACTTTTGAATTTTCCTTTCTTTTCAAGGTATCTTCTCAAATCTTCTCGTATTTTCTTATGTTTTTCCCTGCAATCTTGGTAAAGCAAGTGTCCTTACCAACGGGCTTTTTTAACTATTCGCCATCCGATATACTTCTTCCTTTGCATCATCAAAATTCACATGGGTGTAAGTGTTCAAGGTTACACTGATGTCTGCGTGACCCATGATATACTGCAAGGTTTTCGGATTCATCCCGGATTTTGCCATATTAGAGCAAAAGGTATGTCTGCATACATGAGGGGTAACTTTCGGCATCTGGATACGGTAAATTTTATTGTATTTCTGAATGATATGCTCCAGATACTTCTCCCAGTGCAGGGCAACCATCGGCATATCGTTTTTATCCAGAAATAAAAATCCGGCATATCCTTCCACCATCGGCTCGACCTTTGGTGTCTTGCGGTTGGCAATGATTCTGCGAAAACACGCTGCGACAGCTTCTGTCATCGGCACATAGCGGATACTTTTGTCTGTTTTTGGTTCTTCAATCACATACTGCATCTGTGCAGTACGCTGTAACTGATGGTCTACCTTGATACGCATTTCTCCAAATTCGATTTCTGAAACCGTCAGCCCGCAGAACTCTGAGATACGAAGCCCTGTGTGAAAAAGAATATAGATTGCATCATAGTATCTGCTGAAAT
>ERZ1026850.154-NODE-154-length-44525-cov-6.214594_pt1 | contig 44525 bp, 51 predicted proteins | sample MGYA00380155_ERZ1026850 | MGnify/ENA primary metagenome ERZ1026850 (study PRJEB33269, sample SAMEA4719791) | human gut metagenome | biome: human-associated habitat; feature: organic feature; material: feces | place: Cameroon | collected 2013-10 ... | reverse complement strand
AGTCGATGCTTCAGCGGATGCTATCGAAATCGATTCGACGTGCGGAAGTTAAGATGAATGATGGACCGCCGGATTCCTCCGACGGCCCCTGTGCATCACTGAAGGCGGTCGCCGATATCGTCGCCGCCGAAGAAGTTCAGCTGGGATGCGGCGTAGATCTCCTCGAGACCCGTACCCTCCTGGGCCGAGACCGCCCTGATCTCACCGAACACCCCTGCGTTCTCGACGGCCTTGAACAGCTCCATCCCGATGACGGTCTCGGGCTGGTTGTCGGAATCCAGAAGGTCGCCGTACAGCGCATCCGACACCTGGAACCAGTCGAGCATCCTCTGCTCGTCGTCGTCGGAGAGCGTATCGCACTTGGAGAGCACGTTCAGTGTCGGGAGCTGCATCCTGAACTCGACGAGAGCGCCGAGAACCATGGCGGAGATAAATCCGTTGGGCGTGCGGCAGAGCGATGGGTCCGAGAGGTACACGATCATGGAGTCCTCCGCACCGAAGGCCCTGACTATGAGCTGGGACGACTCCCTGAATGCGAACAGCTCGAGCTGTCCGGGGGTGTCCACGAGGACGTACTCGGAGCCGTACGTGTCGATGATGTCCGTCATCTTGGAGATATTGGCTATCATCAGGTCCGCAGCGACGATCTGGGCTCCGTTGGGTCCGAGGCCGTACTCCCTCATGGTCTCCTCGAGGTTGATCCACTCCCTGATGTCCACGTCCGCACTGTACGGCAGCGCGTCCACTCCGGGATCGAGGTTGACCACGATCGAATCGACGCCCTCGTCGTCGAGCCACTGCTTGTACGCCCCGACCAGGGTGCTCTTCCCGCTGCCGGCCGTGCCCACGAAGAATATGTACTTCACAGTCTGACACTCCTACGTATCCAGATGTTCAAAGGGGACAATTATTATTAAATTGCGCACGACCTTCACGGCTCCATGAATGCGACCAATCGCAATCCCGCGCCCTTCGCGGTGATCGGCCTCATCATGGCGTTCGCTTTCGCCATCTTGTGGATTGTCGCTGCAGAGAACGACCCGAGTTGGGCGTTCGGCGACAACAAGCTCTCCGAGCTGGGAGTCTCGTCCATCGAATTCACGGCGGACGTCTTTAAGTACGCATGCATCGCCTGCGGTGCACTCGCCTTCGTCTTCGGACTCGGCAAAGCGTACTGCGAGGACGGATGCAACAGCGCCAGCGGCATCATGTGCGCCGTGGCGGGCATCTTCATGGCCCTCATCGGAATCTACAACGCCGACTACGGCAACGGAAACATCAACGAGACCGTGACCTACCTGTTCTTCCTGTTCATGCTCATCGCGGCCTGCCTCTCCGTCAAAGGAGACTGGAACGATGGCAAGAGGATCAGCGGAGCCATCGCGGCCATCCTCGTCCTCGTCGCTCTGAGCTGCCTCGTCGGCAAGGACATCGAGTTCACCGAGGGAGTCGCACTGATCTGCGGCCTTCTCTGGATCCTGTCCGAGAGCGTCAAGATGATCCTCGAGATCAAGGAATCCAAGGACGTCAAGATCGATGTCGAGACCATCTGAGGAGGAATATCTATGGCACTACCCAACAAAATGAAATTCGGAATCGCCCTCGGACTCCTGGGCGGAATCATAGCACTCGTCGCCATGGCCTACTCCTGGGGTGGCGAACTGGACGACATGTACCCCGTCGGGCTCAACATGCTCGTCGCGGTGATGTTCTTCGCAGCCGCCGGGACCTTCACCAAATACAGCCCCGTCAAGGGAGACACCGTCCTCGTCATCAGCGCCCTCGCGATGGCCGTCACCGTCATCGCTGCCGTCTACGAGGCCACCTTCCTCTGGGTCAGCATCCTTCTCGCGGTCATCGCGGTCTGCTGCATCCTGATCGGAGCCTGCCCCAACACCTCCAAGTGGGTGGACAACAACAGGGTCGTCTGATTCTGAAACGGGGTGCCGGAAGGCGCCCCCTCTTCCTTTTCCAATCTACACTTTTTTGAGTAAGTATAAATCCGGTGAGGGCATCGGCCCCCGTATGGATGAGAAGTACTCCTTCGCACTTCGCAAACTCGCTCTTCTGGGTGCGATGGACGATTACATCGCTATATCATCCAGGGAGCTGGGGGAGGCGCTGGAGATGAGCCAGCAGTCCGCGTCCAAGAGGATCCTCGAACTACTGGATATGAAGTATATAGTAAGGGACCTCGGAGCCCGCAAGCAGCGCATAAAGCTGACCACCAAGGGGATCGAGGACCTGAAGAAGGAGTACAACGAGTACCGTCGCATCTTCGAGCTCACGGACCACATCACCATCCACGGCAAGGTGCAGTCCGGAATGGGGGAGGGCGGATACTACATCTGTCAGAACCAGTACCTCACGCAGTTCCGTGAGAAACTTGGATTCTCACCCTTCGAAGGGACCCTGAACGTCCAGATCGACCCGGAGGACATCGGGAAGCTCGACGTCATCAAGAGCATCGCCGGAACCCTCATATCGGGATTCTCCGACGAGGGCCGCAGCTTCGGGGATGTCATAGCGTACAAGGCGAAGATCCGCAACATCGACTGCGCGATCATCGTCCCCGAGAGGTCCCATTACACGGACATCATCGAGATCATCTGCCAGTACCACCTCAGGAGGACGCTCAGCCTCGAGGACGGGGACTCGGTGGATGTGAAAGTGAAGCTCTGAAAACTAAAAAAGGGGCTTTCGCCCCGTTGTTTATCCTCAGCGCTTCGCGAGCGCATCGATGACCGACTGGAAGACGATCCTTCCGTCCCCTTCCTCGGTCGTGTAGCCCCTGGTCCAATCCGCGTGGGTGAATCTGGAGATCACACGCTCGGGGTGGGGCATCATGCCCATGACGTTCCCGGCAGGGTTGCAGATCCCCGCGATATCCGACTTGGAGCCGTTGGGGTTCCACGGATAGTCTGCATCGGATCCGTCCGGCTTGACGTACCTGAAGACGATCTGATCGTTGTCCTCCAGCTTCTGGATGTAATCGGGGTCGTTGCTAAGCAGCTTGCCTTCGGCATGGGCCGAAGGGATGGTGAGCATGGCCTTCGCCGGGATAGACGATGCGAACATGCACTTGCCGCGGTTATCGTTGCGGAGGACCGTGGGCCTGCACTCGAACCTTCCGGAATCGTTGGTGTACAGTGCGGCCTCGGGGGATTCTGACATGGTGGTGTCGAACGCAGGCAGGAGTCCGAGCTCCACCAGGATCTGGAATCCGTTGCACACACCCAGGACGGGCTTCTCGGCCTCGACGAACCTGCGGATGTCCGATCCGAGGGATGCCTTGATCCTGGCTGCGAACAGCGCTCCGGCACGGACGTAGTCCCCTGCGGAGAATCCGCCTGCGAAGACCAGGACGTCGTAGTCCTCGAGGCTCCTGCGCCTCATCTCGGAGGACTGCCCGATGAGCTGCTTCAGGTGGACCTTCTCCGCCTGCGCGCCGACCGCGGTGAAGGCGTCGGCCATCTCATCCTCGGCATTCGTTCCCTCTATGCGCATGACGCATACTCTGACGTCTTCGGGCTTCATTCGGCTCCCCCCATGATCTTCCAGACGGGCTCGCTCCATGCCTTCCTCATCTCGTCCAGCGGAACCACGGTTCCGTTGTCCTTGATCCTCAGGCAATCGCCCTTGGTGATCCCCAAGAGCGTGGCATCGTCACCCATGATATCGGTGAACCTCGTGACATCGGCACCGTCGATCTCCACGATCCAACGGCTGTTGCTCTCGGAGTACAAGTTGACCCTGAAGTTCTCGCCGACTGCGGAGGTGTCGATCTCCGCACCTATGTGTCCGGAGATGCACATCTCCGCGACGGCTACTGCGAGTCCTCCGTCGGAGCAGTCGTGACAGCTCAAGACGATGCCCTCGTCCATGGCCTTGAGCAGCTTGTCCATGAGCCCCTTGAGATTCTCGATGTCCACCGCGGGGACGTCCCCCTCGACGCCTCCGAACTTCCTGAACAGAAGGGATGCCCCCATCTCGTCCCTCGTCTTTCCGACGATGAAGATGCAGCTCCCGGCCTTCTTGAAATCGGCGGTGATGCACTTGCGGATGTCGTCGATGAGACCGCATCCGAGGATCATCGGCGTCGGAAGGATGTGGTGTCCTCCGGGCGCCTCGTTGTAGAGACTGACGTTTCCGGAGGGTATCGGAATGTTGAGACCGCGTGCGGCCTCTCCGATGCCCCTGACGGCCTCGCGGAACTCTCCCAGCCTCTCGGGCTTCTCAGGGTTGCCGAAGTTCAGGCAGTCCGTGAACGCGTTGGGCCTGGCGCCGACAGCGACGATGTTCCTGCAGGTCTCGTCGATGCAGGACATGCCTCCCTTGTACGGGTCGGCCTCGGTGAACCAGGGGTTGCAGCCGATGGCGGCGGCGAGCCCCTTGTATCTGTCGGGAACGGGCCTGAGGACGCTGGCGTCCCCGGGTCCGGTCTCGTTGAGCGGTCCGACCATGGGGTGGATGACGGTGGCGGCACGGACCTCGTGGTCGTACTGCCTTATCGCCCACTCCTTGGATGCGACGTTCGGATCCGAGAGCATGGCGAGGATCGCGTCCTTGTCGCTGTCGATGACGGGGAAGACCTCCTTCGCCTTCGTGGAGACGGTCGGAAGCTCGTAGGGACGCTCGTAGACCGGCCCTCCGGTGAGGAACTCCAGATCCATATCGAAGATCTGCTCCCCGTCCCAGAACAGGCGGGTGTGCATGGTGTCCGTCGTTACCCCTATCGGGGTGGCGGGGACATCCCAGAGGTCGAAGACCTCCAGCACGGCATCCACGTTCTCGGGCTTACAGGTGCACATCATGCGCTCCTGGGACTCGGACACCCAGATCTCCCAGGGCGCCAGTCCGGGCTCCTTGAGGGGGACCTTCTCGAGATTCACGTCGGCTCCGCAGCCTCCGTCGAGGGCCATCTCGCCCACGACACAGCTCAGTCCGCCGCCTCCCAGGTCCTTCATACCGGTGATGAGGTGCCTGGCGTTGATCTCGAAGCATGCGTGCATGACGGGCTCCTTCATGATCGGGTCGCCGAGCTGGACAGCTCCCCTGGAGTCCTCGTCGGATGTGGAGGTGAGGTCCGCGGATGCGAAGTTCACTCCGTGGATCCCGTCCCTGCCGGTCAGTCCGCCGATGAGGATCATGACCTCTCCGGGACCTCCGGCGTAGTTCTTGGCGAGATCCGCCCTCTTCACGATCCCGAGGCACGCCACATTGACGAGACAGTTCCCGGTGTACTTGTCATCGAAGAAGAACCCGCCCGTGATCGTCGGGATCCCGACACGGTTCCCGTAGTCGCGGATGCCAGAGACCACGCCGCTCATCAGGTACCTGGGGCTCTTGACCCCGGGAGGGAGGTCGACAGCCTTGTCGATGGGCCCGAAGCACAGAGGGTCTGCGAGCCCTATGGGCTGGGCGCCCATGCAGACCACGTCCCTCAGGATGCCTCCGATCCCCGTCGCCGCGCCTCCGTAGGGCTCGATGGCGGAAGGATGGTTATGGCTCTCGATCCTCAGAGCGTAGCCGTAGTCGTCATCGAAGACCATGACTCCAGCGTCTCCTCTCGACAGGATGTCGTCCCTGTCGATGCCGAAGACGAACTCCTTGAGGATCGGCTTGGAGCTCTTGTAGCAGCAGTGCTCGCTCCACGCCTGTCCGAGCGCCTGGAGCTCGACATCGGTGGGATCCCTGCCCTCCTTGACGAAGTAGTCCCTGACGGTCCTCATCTCATCGAGGGAGAGGCCGAGGCTCATGTCCGAGGACAGCTTGGACAGGTCCTCGTCGGACGCGTCCCTGATGGAGACGTCGCACAGGTCGAACGGCGCATCGCGCCTGCTCATCCCGCAGGCCATCTCATCTCACCGATACCCTGTAGTTCTGGATGACGGGGTTGGCCAGGAGCTTTCTGCACATCTCCTCGGCCTCCGCCTGCGCCTCGGCGGGCGGGAGGTCCATGTCGACCTCGAACAGCTTGACCGTCTTCACATCGTTGACGCCCTTGAATCCCAGGGATTCCAGAGTCTTCCTGGTGTTCTTCCCTTCGGGATCGGCGACCCCTTTCTTGAGCTCGATTCTGATCTCGACGACTGTCATTGGGAGCGACCTATGGTTAGCACGCTTTTAACATGTCGCACGCGCGCGACAGGAACCACGTTCCAGCGATGCTGACGGCATCAACAACACCCTTGTTGGTTTGTGTGAAATTTCCCTGTCAAGTTATGTGAATTTTCCTTGTCAGTTTGTGTGAAATTTCCTTGTCAATTTATGTGAAATCTCGATGACATTAAATATACTTGGTATGCTAACTTAATTATGACCTTAACTCCCGAAGGCTACAGACCCAGGATAATCGATGAAAGGTTCCAACGCTGTCTGAAGACCTTCGGTGCCGTCTATGTCAGAGGCCCTAGGAATTGCGGAAAGACCTGGACATCCAGGAACAACTGCAACAGTGAGATCCAACTGACACCGGATGTAATCAAGATGGTATCGACCGATCGGTCGCTGGCATTGGAAGGGGATGCACCCCACCTTATAGACGAATGGCAGGCCGTGCCGCTCCTCTGGGACGATGTCCGCTTCGACCTGAACCGCACCGGGAAGAAGGGTCAATATATCCTCTGCGGATCCCACTCGATCTCCAAAGACGAGGAGATGAAGCAGGTACACAGCGGAATCGGCCGCATAGATACCATCGACATGCATACGATGTCTCTTTTCGAATCCGGCGATTCGGACGGCTCCGTCTCTCTGAAAGGATTGTTCGATGACAAATTCGTCGGCCGCATGGGGCCAGAGATCAGACTGAAGGATCTCATAAGACTGACCTCCAGAGGAGGATGGCCCAGTCTGCTTTCGAAGGATGTCGACCCCTGGGAGGCGAATACGGGATACATCAAAAGACTGTGCGAAGTGGATGTCATCAGGATAGATGGAGTTCGGCGCAGCTCGCACAAGATGCGCATGCTCCTCAGGTCCCTGGCACGTAACGAATCGACGGTGGTCAAGAACTCCACCTTGAAACGGGATCTTGTGGAGTTCGATGATGAAACGATCTCAGAATCCACTGTATCCGACTACATAGAGGTGCTCGAGAGGCTGAACATGCTGTGGTATCAACCGTCCTTCGATCCCTGCCCCCGTTCATCGCTCAGGGTCGGGAAGAAACCCAAGAGGCATCTGGCGGACCCCTCCCTATCCATGGCCGCCCTGGGTCTGACACCCGAAGCCGCGTTGAAGGATCTCGAGACGTTCGGCTTCATGTTCGAAGCCCTCTGCGAAAGAGACCTCCTGATATACGCCGAGGCGAACGGGGGGACCCTGTACCATTACCGGGATCAACGCAACGAGATCGATGCAGTGGTCGAGATGGCCGATGGGAGGTGGGGTGCATTCGAGATCAAGTTAGGCTTCGATGCCGTGGATGCGGCTGCCGCCAACCTCGTGAGGATGTCCTCCAAGTTCGTGGAGGAGGGTGGGAAAGCGCCTGCGGTCATGTGCGTCATCTGCGGCATGAGCAGGGCCGCATACAGGCGCGAGGACGGTGTGTACGTGGTGCCTATAACCATGCTCCGGGAACGATGCTCACGCGAACATTATTAGGCCCCGAGCCGTCACAGGATGCATCATGTCAGATTCCATCGTCCTGAAGGTGGCCATGGCCAGGTCCCAGAGCGAAGCGGGATACGGACGCGCCAGGATGGACGGCGGGTCCCGCAGGGCGCTAGGGGTCGAGCTCGGAGATACCGTCGAGATCGCCGGCAAGAGGTCCGTCGTCGCCAAGGTCTTCAAATGCGACCCGGAGGACGAGGGACGCGGGATGCTGTTCATCGACGGCCTCACGAGGACGAACGCAGGGGTCAGCGTCGACGAGAACGTCACCGTCAGGAGATGCACCCCGCAACCCGCGGAGCAGATCACCCTGGCGCCCAACATCCCCGACGGGAAGAGGATCAAGTTCGAATCCGGGATCGAGAACGTGTTCCTGAAGGGGCTCATGAACCGTCCGCTCATGGCGGACACGGACATAATCGTCCCCAACATCGCCCTCATGGGGAACCGCTCGACCTTCACCGTGGTGTCCACCGCACCCAAGGGGGCCGTCATCGTCAACGAGAAGACGAGGATCGTCGTCAAGGACACGCCCAAGAAGCAGCAGACCGCCAAGGTCCAGAGAGGGCATCAGATAACCTACGACGACGTCGGAGGGCTGGACGAGGAGCTGAGGAGGATCAGGGAGATGATAGAGCTCCCTCTCAAGCATCCAGAGCTCTTCGAGAGGCTGGGGATCGGAGCGCCGAAGGGCGTGCTCCTGTACGGCCCTCCCGGAACCGGGAAGACGCTCATGGCCGAAGCCGTGGCGAACGAGTCCGGAGCCGCTTTATTCTCGGTCCGCGGCCCGGAGATCATCGGACAGTACTACGGTCAGAGCGAGGAACGGCTCAGAGAGATCTTCAAGGAGGCTGCCGAGAACGCTCCGAGCATCGTGTTCCTGGACGAGATCGACTCGATCGCACCCAACAGGAACGACGTGTACGGCGAGGTCGAGAGGAGGGTCGTTGCACAGCTCCTCACCCTCATGGACGGACTCGACGACAGGGGGAACGTCATAGTCATCGGAGCCACCAACAGGGAGGACTCCATCGATCCGGCGCTGAGGAGGCCGGGGAGGTTCGACAGGGAGATCGAGATAGGCATCCCCGGAAGGAAGTCCAGAGCGGACATCCTGTCCGTCCACCTCAGGGACATGCCCCTCACGCCGGATGTCACCCCGGAGAAGCTCGCATCGCTCACCCAGGGGTTCGTGGGAGCGGACCTGGCGGCGCTGTGCAGGGAGGCGGCCATGAACTGCCTCAGCTCGAGGATGAACGAGCTCGATCTGGACAAGGCGGTCCCCGCCGAGATCCTCGAATCGATGAAGGTCTCCATGGACGACTTCACCGCGGCGCTCGGCGATGTGGAGCCGAGCGGCATGAGAGAGGTGCTCGTCGAGATCCCCAAGGTGTCCTGGGAGGATGTGGGGGGATTGGACGACGTGAGGAGGAGGATCGAAGAGGTCTTCGTCCCCGAGGAGGGGAACGGAGCCTACGACAGGCTCGGTATCGAGCCGGGCAAGGGCATCCTCCTGTACGGCCCTCCAGGGACCGGGAAGACCCTCATCGCCAAGGCCCTGGCCAACGAGTCGGGCACCAACTTCATCTCGGTCAACGGCCCGGAGATGGCCAGCAAATGGATGGGCGAGAGCGAGCGCGCCATCCGTCAGATCTTCAAACGCGCCAAGCAGATGGCTCCGTGCATCATATTCTTCGACGAGCTGGATTCCATAGCCCCTGTCAGAGGCATGGGGGACGGCTCCGCATGGGAGAGGGTCGTGGCGCAGATGCTCACGTCCATGGACGGCGTGGAAGGGCTGAGGAACGTCACGGTCATGGGTGCGACCAACCGCCCCGACATGGTCGATCCGGCGCTTCTCAGGCCGGGGAGGTTCGACAGGCTCATCCTCGTCGGAAAACCGAATGCCGATTCCAGATTGGGCATCCTGAAGGTCCATACCCGGAGGATGCCGCTCGGGGATGTCGATCTCGCGGCGATAGCCGCCATGACCGACGGGTACGTCGGCGCGGACCTCGCAGCGGTATGCCGCGAAGCAGGACTGGCGGCGTATCGCGAGGACCCCGATGCGGACTGGGTTCTGATGCGCCACTTCGAATCGGCGCTGAAGGCCGTCGGACCCTCCGTCACCCAGGATATGATGGAGGGCTACGAGAACCTCGGGAAGAGCATGAGGAAGCGCAGGGCCGGATGGGACAACGTACCGTTCTACGGATGATCGGAGGTCCTTCACCATGTACGGCAGGTCCTCGGAGTATCCGAGCGAGCGGTAGTACTCCCTCACCCCGACTCCGCTCGTCACACGGATGCGGCCGCGCCCGTTCTCCGATGCGATGCGCTCGGCCTCGGCCACGAGCCTCCTCCCGAATCCGCGATGCTGCCACTCGCCGTCGTCCTCGCCTATGGATGCGGGATGGCCGAACACCTTCAGCTCCCTGATCGTCGCCATGGGATTGGAATCGAGCCTCAGACGGACGTATCCGACGATCGAATCGTCGGATACGAGGGATGTGAAATGCTCCGTACCGCCGTTGGCCTCGTAGACCAGGTCCTTCATCTCCACCGAATCCGGATCCAGGTCGGTATCGACGCGTCCCGCTTCGCGGCAGCGTATGCATCTGCAGGCGGTGCCGTGGGCCTTCATGTACGAAGCGACCTCCTGACGGATGTTGCTCTTGGTGATCCCCGCCACGATCTCCGTCGCAGGGATGTCCCTCTGTATCCTCTGGATGCGCACGTATTCGGGGACGATGGCCTTCATCTCGGCGAGGAGACGGATCGCGATGCTCTCGTCGTAAGGCGTGTACTCGCCCCTCTCCCACATATCGTAGACGCCCGTGCCGGCCACTACGAGCAGGGTGTAGAACTTCAGCATGTCCGGACGGTATGCGGGATCGTCGAACACCTTGCGGAAGCACTCGAGATCGTGCTCCGGATCGGATCCGGGAAGACCGGGCATGATGTGATAGCAGACCTTCAGGCCCCTGTCCCTGCAGTCCTTGGTGCATCTGCGCACCTCGGCGGTGCCGTGACCCCTCTCGACGCCCTTCAGGATGTTATCGTCGAGGATCTGCACCCCCAGCTCCACCCTGGTCGCTCCGAGGCGCATCGCGCGCTCGATCTGCTCCGGGGTGAACACATCGGGACGGGTCTCGACGGTCATCCCGACGCATCTCCTCGATGCGGTGCGGTTCCTGTCCTGAGCCTCCTCCAGGGTATCCGAATCGATCCCGTTCAGAGCGTCGAAGCATCTCTTGACGAACCATTCCTGGTATCCCGGATCGCGGCTGGTGAACGTGCCGCCCATGATGATCAGGTCGATCTTGTCGGTGTTGTGCCCTATCTCCTCCAGCTGGGTCACGCGGTCGGTGACCTGCTGCCATGGATCGAACCTGTTCCTGGCTGCCCTGCGGGCGGCGGGCTCCTTCCCTGTATAGGATTGGGCGGAATCGTTGGAGACGCCTCCGGGGCAGTACGAGCACTTGCCGTGGGGGCAGTCGTGCGGAGAGGTCATCACCGCCACGGCGGCCACGCCGCTGACGGTGCGGGACGGCTTCTTGATCAGAAATGGGAGCAGAAGGTCCCTGTCGGCGGGATCTACTCTCGCCAGGACATCGGAGTTGGGCGGGACCCCGTCCAATCCGTACCTCTTGCAAAGCTTCAGCTTGAGATTCTGCAGGGAATCCCGGTCCTTCACGGCACCGGTTTTGACCGCGGCGATGAGGTCCGCGGACAGGAGATCGATCTGATCAGCCATACAGAGCCCTGTCGTCGGACTTCTTCCTGGGTTCCTCGGGCGCGGCGCAGGTCTGCACCATGGCCGAGATATCGGAGCAGTTGATGAACGAGATCCCCTCTGACGTCTCGAAGACGAGAGCGGTCTCGGTGCCCATGGCAGCCATGCCTATGTAGCATCCCTCCGTCTCGCGGACCTCCTTCCCTACGCAGAACGCGACCTTGAATCTCGCACCTTTGACGATTGCACACTCATCTGCCATGAAATCACCTCTGAGTCATCAGTTCCTGGAAGTGGGCGATGGTCTTGCGGTAGTTCTCCATGGCCATGCTCACATTGGCCTCGGTGAAGCTCCAGGCCTTCGAGAGATCGCCGAACCTTATGCGGTAGCCCTTGCGGCTCTGCCCGTCGTACTCGACATCCATAGCTTCGAGGAGATCCATGGACTTCAGCTTGTTGATGTGACGGTAGATCGTGGGCTTGGTCGTTCCGAGCAGGACGGCCAGCTCCTCGACGGTCCACGCCTTCGACGGATAGGCCATGAGATACTCCATGAACAGCCTGTACGGAACGCTCTCGCGGACGGTGATGACGTCCGTTTTGGGGTCGTACCCCTTCGGCAGATAACCAATCTGGACCAGTAGGGTCTCCGCGACGACGTTGACGTCGTCCACACCCGACATGGGCGTATTGCTAACGACCTGCAGTTCGAACAGCTTCCTGCCTCCCTATTCCGTGTAAAGTTAAGCTAGCATTTAAATTTTTGAGGGGTGAAGAGTTCATCCGTCGAAGCATCCGACGGATGCTCCCCCGAACAGCAGGGGGAACCCCTCAGATGAGGTCCTTCAGCCTGTCGACCGCCTTTATGACGCTGTTGGAGGGGATCACACGGGACACGGGGATCGTGAGGATCCTCTCGATCGTGGGCGCCACGATCGGAGCGCAGACCACTCCGAGCGCTCCATCGCGCTCCGCACGGACGGCGGCGATGATCGCATCCTCGACCGTCGACACCGGATACTCGCGTATGGTCGCCTCCAGCCCGTCGAGATCTATGGTCTTGGGGAGGGTCTCCATCACCATCGAATTCGCGATGACCGCGATGAAATGGGAGTCCTCCGGCTCCATTATGACCTTCAGGGATTTGATCACCTGGCGCACGGTGCGCAGGTTGGGCTCCCTCTTGTCCTCCAGGATCTTGTACATGGTGCTCTGGGACACACCCGAGACCTGGCAGAACTCGTTGAGGGACATGTTCAATTCATCGTCCAGGATGCTGCGGAAGGCCTTCTGGAATCCGCCCTCCTCTCTGAGCATCCCCGAAATCAGATCGGATACCGTCATTCGATTCCCCTCGCATAATCCGCAGCGGACATTCCCGCGACGCACCCCTGACCGACGGCCTTGGCCACCTGCCACGGCCTCCCCGTGACATCTCCGCAGGCGTAGAGCCCGGGGACGTCGGTCGCGCAATCCTGGGATACCTTCAGGGTATCGTCGATCTCCGGCATGGCGCCGAGGTCCATCGCGAGATCGGCGGACGACTTCGCGCCGAGTTCGATGAACACGCCCTCCACCGGGAGGACGGTTCCGTCCTCGAGCTGAAGGGAGGACGCCTTCCCGTCGCCTCCGATGGCGACAGGGCGGGAGGAGTGGATTACCGCGCCTGCGGCCCTCGCCTTCTCTACAAGATGCCCGCTCGCTTTGGGATCCCAGCAGATCCAATGCGTCTCGGACGCGTACTTGGTCATCAGCTCGGCGGAGACCGCCGCCTCGGAATCGTTCCCGACGATGGCCACGGGCCTGCCCTTGTAGAAGTTGCAGTCGCATACCGCGCAGTAGCTGACCCCTTTGCCGAAGAGCTCCTTCTCTCCCGGAACCCCCAGCTTCAAACGGGATATCCCGGTTGCGAGGACGACCGCCTTGGCGGTAACCGTCTCTCCGCCCTCGAGACCGAGGGTGAACACGGACCCCCCGGATGCCGATATCACGTTCTCTCTTATCAGGACGGCCCCGACGGCCTCTGCCTGACGGATGCCCTCTGCGAGGATGTCCTCGCCGGACATGGTCCCGGTCCCGAGATAGTTGGAGATCTCCGCCCCGTGGAGGGCGCTGGCCTCGGGCTTCCCCAGGACGATGACGGAGGCCTTCTTGCGCGAGGCCTGCATCGCCGCCTGGATCCCCGCGGGACCGGCGCCTATGACCGCTACGTCGCAGTTCATCAGAGCTTGCCAGCGTAGTCGACGATGTCTTCCTTGGGCCTGAGTCCGACGAGGGCCTCCACCAGGACCTTGTCCTTGAAGACGAGGAGCGTGGGGATGGCGTTGATCTGGAACCTGACGGCGATGCCCTGGTTCTCGTCGGTGTTGAGCTTTGCGAAGGCGACCTTGCCCTCGAGCTCGGTAGCAGCCTCGTCCACGATGGGGCCCATGCGCCTGCAGGGTCCGCACCAAGGGGCCCAGCAGTCGATGATCGCGATGTGGTTGGACTCCACGAAGGAGTCGAAGTTGGATTCGTTGAGTTCCGTCACCATGTTAACACTGTGACGCGTAAACGCCGAAGCACTATTTTACCGCACGGTTAGCCTAGTTGGGAGAACCGCGAGGGTCTTCGGGAAAAGGATGGGGGAAACGGTCCGCCCGGATGCGGACGGGCCGGTTTCGAGTGCGAATCAGAGGACCTTCATCCTTCTGGCCAGCTCCAGATCGGGCAGCTCCCCGATCCTGCCGGGGATCGTATCGAGGTCCTCGCCGTAGAGTTCGGAGAGCTCCCTGTGGAGAGCCTCGATCCTGTCGGCGCCGCGGAAGGCGCCCTTGCTCCTGAGCTTGTTCACCGAGTACGTATGCTCCACGACGCGGTTGTCGCTGACCATGTTGTCCGCATGGGCAACGATCTTCTCCTCGATCGTGCGAGGCATGTAGTCGGCGGGAGGCAACCCCATCTCCTCCACATCCTCGGCGTCGAGTCCGGCACCGGTATGCTTGCGGATGATGTCGACGAGCTCCTTCGGGAGCCCGTACGCCTCGGCGATCTGCGAGCCGATGTAGGCGTGCATGATGGAATGGTCCACCGAACGGCCTATATCGTGCAGGAGAGCCCCTGCGGTCACCAGCTCGACGTTCGCTCCGGAGATGCGGGAGACGATCTCCTGCGCCACGGCGTTGACCGTGCAGCAGTGGATGATCACCCTCCGCTTGCAACCGGCCTCCTCCAGGTACTCGATACAACGGGAATCACTCGGTATCGTGCTCGACAACCGTCTTCCCCCTCTCGTTGGGAACGACCTCGAGATGCCCGCCGCGATCCGCGTAGAGGGCCTTGCCCTCGGTGAACCTGTCCAGGAATATCGCCAGAGCCGCGATCTCGGAATGGGGCTGGTTGCCCACCGAGATGTTGAAATCGGCCCTCTGATAGACCTCCGCAGGGACCTTCTCGGCCCCCACCACGATGAGTATGTCCTCGTCGCGCGGTATCTTGGGCAGCGCCTCGTCCACCCTCTGACCGTACATGGTCAGATGGACGACCTTGCCCGGGAAATCCCTGATCTTCTGCTTCCACGGAACGCCTGTCTCGATGGTGTAGTCGCCGCCGAACCGGTCGACGACGCTGCGGATGTTCTCCTCGAGCACGGGATCCTCGGTATCGACGAAGATGCCTTTGGCTCCCAATGCACGGGAGGACAGGGCCACGTGGGTGGTCACCCTCTTGTCCCTCTCGGGACGGTGGCCGATCCTCATTATCCAGATTCCAGCCATCGGTCACTCTTCGCGGATGAGCTCTATCCTGTGCCCGCGGTAATCCATCTTCACGGACCTGCGCACAAGGCTCTTGAGCATGGTGGAGGAGAGGCCCAGGGCCTCGGCGACATCGCCGGAGAACCTGCCTTCCGTTCCGACCTGCTCGAGGATCTTGGCCTCGATCGCGGAATATTCCTCGTCACCCATCATGGCGGCGGTCAGCACATCGCTGATTTCGTACACCGGCCACTGGGCGTTGATGCTGAAAGACGTGTAGTAGGTGTGGTAGGATTTCTCAGGATACCTGCCGTTCTTGGAGAGCCAGCGCGTCTCGACCAGCTTCATCTTCTCGAAGAAGATGATGGCATCCCTGCCCTCGGGACCGAATTTCTCCTCGATCTCGTCGGCAGTCCTCCATTCCAAGGTCACCTCTTTCAGGACGTCCCTTTTCACGGGAGTATCAACGGACCTCAGCATCGGCACCAGTTCCGACGGCTCGTTGATGACCTTGATTCTATTCATGGCCCAGCAAATGCTTTCGAATGTATATAATATCTAATCGCGCTGGCCAACCGGCTGGCGATGATTGTGTTGTCTATCGGTCATCGGTGTCGCAAGACGGTCGCACATCGGACATCCGGCGTTCTCCCAGCGACCGGTCCAGCATATTCCGGCGGCATCCGGAGACGCCTGTCGGAAGCCATGAACTCTGCATCCGGAGCAGGAACGAACATAAGGTTTAATATCGACCCGCTCAATCCGCTGGCAATGAAAGCCGAGAAACAGCCCGAACTTATCTGGCAGTGCCTCAACTGCCACAGGACGTTCAAAGGCCCGGACGCGGAGCAGAAGGCCCTCGACTGTTGCGGTTCCGTCGTCCAGGGATGGTGGGCGAACTACAACAAGTGGGGCAAGCAGAAGTGGTACGGCCGCTGATGGCCCGCTCAACCCTCTTACCAAACCCCCTTACCTATTATTCTGAACGGAGGATTTCATGACCGCAAAGGACCCGGTGGACTCGTTGTATGAGACTCTGGAGCTCCTGGAGCGCCACATCTCGATGCTTCGCACCGTCAAGGAGAACCAGCCTGTAGGACTGATACGCCTCTCCGAGATGACGGGCATCCCCAAGCACAAGGTGAGGTACTCGCTGAAGATCATGGAACAGCAGGGGATCATCGTGGCCACGCCCGACGGCGCCACGGTATCCGACGGATACGAGGAGTTCATGAAGGAGATGGCCGAATCCGTCGAGGACCTGGCGGAGAAGGTCATCGCCCTCCGCGACTCACTCCGTGCCTGAACGCTGCCAGGAATTCCTCCGCGACGCCCCTGTCCGCAGGCACGGCGCTTCTGAACCTGCTCCTGTCCAATGCCTCGAGATAGTACGGACGCAGATCGGACACCTTTCTCACCCTGGGGCCGTACGGTCCGATATCCGAGAGGATCCACACGAAGCCGTCCGTCGATATCCCGCGGGGGATCCCCCTGCCTCTCATGACGGTCAGGGTCTGGACTATCGCGTCGTTCATGGGGCGGTTCATCGGCACCATGGCCATAGCGGTGCCCTCAGGGCCCCTGGAGCCCTCGGGATCATAACGGGGGTCCTCGTACCCCAGTATGAGCATGACAGGGGCCACAAGGGACCGCATGGTGAGCTGGAACGGGGATTCCTCGCAGGAGAACCTCGGAGTACCGCTTCCTGAGACCACGATGCCGCATGCGCGCATGCCGAGCGCGGAATCCAGGATGCGGATCGCCTCATCGCATTGATGGTCCAGCGGCTTCGGGTCCTCCATGCGTCGCCGACCTCCGGACGATACTTAAGCGGGGGCGGGGGAGGTCGCCGAAAACGGTTCTTAAGCAGGAGAAACCCAGCATGCGATTTCTGCATCGGTGTGTGAACGTGATGGAGACTCCTGCACACCCATGATTGCGACGTCTCGGGAAAAGACCCGAGGGCCTCCTGCAATTTCCGGGGTCACACGGACATACGACCGTCTAAGAACCTGGGGAGGGCCGTACACGGATCCATCCGAAGTCCAGGAGGAGTTCTGATCCGATCGACGAAATGGCGGAAGGCGCGGATCGAGAGAACGACACGATTCGGAGATAACGCAGATCGCATCCGATGCAAGAAGATGAGTGGGCCCGCCCGGATTTGAACCGGAGTTACGTACACCCCAAGCACGAAGGATACCAAGCTACCCCACGGGCCCACAAAGGGCGTGAAATCGTTTTTACATAAAAGGTTATGCTCTGGGGGACGGGCCCCCAGAGTGAAGATCATCCGAGAGGAGCGATCTCCTTGATGAGGTCGGCATGTGAGACGATCATCCTACGGCAGCAGTACCTCTCGAATCCGAGTTCGTCGAGAACCGCCTTAGGGTCCTCGCCCATGCTGACGCGCTTGACGTACTCAGGGTAGGCGGAGCCCACTACCTTTCCGCAAGTGAAACATCTGACCGGTATTATCATGCCAACATCTCCTCAACGGTAGGACTTCTGCTTCTTGGCGCGTGCGCCCGGACCCATGGGGTTCTTCGGCAGCTTCCTTCTGTCATCGTTGATGAGCAGAGACCTGTCGTATCCCCTGAAGATCGCCTCGAGCTCGTCGTCCTTGTAGAAGTCGACGAGACCCCTTGCGATGGCAGTCCTGGCGGCTGCAGCCTGGCCCATCACTCCGCCGCCGTTGACGGTGACGGAGATATCGACTCCCTGAGCCTTCTCGGGCACGAGTCCGAGGGGCTCCTCGATCTTGAGCCTGGCGAGTTCGGGTGTGAAGACCTCGATGGGGACCTTGTTGATGGTCACCCTGCCGGTTCCCGCCTTGACGACGGCCCTTGCGATTGCGGTCTTCCTCTTTCCGCTGGTGTTTACGCAGTCAACCATGGGATCATCTCACGTTGGAACCCAGGAATTTGGAAACGGCTCCCAGGGTAGTGTACTTGCCGGTGATCTTCCTGCAGGCCTCGGCGGGCTTGTCCTTCTCGCAGTCCTGGAACTGCTTCGGGGTTCCGACGAAGACATGAAGCCTCCTGTAGGCTTCCCTGCCGGATGTTGTGGTCCAAGGGATCATTCCCCTGACGCACCTCTTGAACAGGAGGTCCGCCCTGCGGGGGTAGAAGGGTCCCTTCCTCTTCGTGGTGTCTCCGCGGTCGACCTTGGCCTTGTATGCGGCGAACACCTTGTCTCTGGTGCCGGTGATGATGATGGCCTCGGCGTTCAGGACGACGACTTCCTCGCCATCCATGATCTTCTCGGCAACCACGCTAGCGAGCCTGCCGTGAATCAGATTCCTTCCGTCGATTACTGTAACCATTTCATCACCTCATGATCCTGACGCCAGTCCCCTTGGGGTTGGCCTCGGCCAGCTCCTCGATGGACATGGTCTTTCCGCCGGCGGCCACGATGGCCTTGGCGGCCGCGTCCGAGAAATCGTACGCGGCGACGGTGATCTTCTTGCTGATATTGCCTGCGGCGAGAACTTTACCGGGGACGAGGATGGTCTCTCCGTCCTGTGCGTAAAGATCAAGTTTGCTGAGGTTCGCTTCGGCCCAGTTCCTCTTGGGCTTCTCAAGCCGAAGCGCAACATCTCGCCAGATGGCAGCTTGCGTCTCCCTCGTCTTCGCCTTCAGGTTGCTGATGGTGGCGATGAGCTGAGGGTTTGTCTTGCAGCTCCTCATATTACTGACTCTCCCGACGTTGCGGTAATCTGCGCGTATACGGGGGGTATTTATAAACATAACTGAAGAAACCCGGTCGCGTCGGAGTTCCACGGACCTCCTGTGGCGGGATGTATCCGCAATCGACCGACCAGATAAATAGGATTGCACCCAATGGGCACCCGATACATCATGTCCGGCTCGTGCACAATCGTCATCCCGACATACAACGAGGAGAAGAACATCGCCAACATGGCGAAGGCCATCAGGGAGGCCTATCCTGATTACAAGATCCTCTTCATGGATGACAACTCCACGGACCGGAGCAGGGAGGAGGTCGAGGCCCTGAACGACCCTCTCGTCACATTCTACGTAAGGGATCCCGCCAAGAGAGGGCTGGGAGCATCAGTCCTCCAGGGATTCGTGCTGGCCGATACGGATTACGCGATGTGCATGGACTGCGATTTCCAGCACCCGATCTCCGCCCTCGGCGGGATCGTCGCGCAGATGGACGCGGGAGCGGACCTGTGCGTCGGGAAGAGGAACAGCAGGATGGCCATGGGCTTCAAGAGGGCCCTGGGTTCCGAGCTGGTCGAGGCCTACTGCAAGATGTTCTTCCGCATCCACGGCAAGCAGACCACCAAGGACATGATGAGCGGTCTCTTCGCGCTCAGATGCGACGTCTTCAGGCCGATCATCGAGAACAACTGGGACGACATGGAGCTCCGCGGATGGAAGGTTCTGATGGATCTTATGAAGTTCTCCGACAGGAAGATGGACATCCGCTACTGCAGCTACGACTTCGGCTCCCGTGCCGAGGGCGAGTCCCACCTCAACCCCAAAGTCCCGATCATGACCTTCCACCAGCTCTGGGGATTCGGCAAGTTCACGGCCAAGGTCATCGCCAAGATGTACGGCGTGGACTACTACGAGATGTATCCCGCCGAGAAGAAGAACTGACGGTCTTGCAGAGAGGCTGCGGGTACGCAACGACCGCCGAGTGATCCGGACAGCGTCCGATGGATCCCCCCTGGAGCAGATTCCATGCTAGACACCGCTTCCGGGAACGTCTGGATACAGGGAATTGGCATCAAAAATCTGATTTTTTACAGATTTTTTAGATGAAAAATCTGTTTTTTCACAGATTTTTTATATGAAAAATCCGATTACGAAACAGCATGCTGAAACGCAAGATGTACGACGAACTCCTCGAATGGAAGTCACGCAATGGTCACAAATCTCTGCTCATCAGGGGACAACGCCAGACCGGCAAGACGTACATAGTCGAAGAGTTCGCCAAATCGTACAACAACAGCGTGACGATCACATTGGATAAGAACGCCCAGATGCGCAAGGCGTTCAGAGATGCGTCTTCAGTCGATGATATCATCAAACAACTGGAAGCCAGAGATCCGAGATTCGACGCTGTCGAAGGGGACACCCTGATATTCCTGGATGAGATCCAATCGTGTCCTGCGGCACGGTCCTTTCTCAAGGAATTCACCATCGACGGCAGATACGACGTCATCGCATCAGGTTCGCTTCTGGATGTACCGATCAGGGTGGAGAAAAGCAAGAGGGATTACGAAGAGGATGCCGTCTCAACCATCCCTGTCGGATACGAAGAGCATCTCCGCATGTACCCTCTCGATTTCGAGGAATTCCTGTGGGCCAAGGGATACAGACAGGAGGTGATCGATCGCATCCGGACCTCGATAAGAAAGAAGGAACCGCTTCGGTCCGCTGTCGTAGAATCCATGAACAGTCTGTTCAGGGAACATATGATGGTCGGAGGGATGCCGGAAGCCGTATCCAACTACATCTCGAACGGGATCCCTGCAGTCAGGAATGCATTGGACTCCGTGATTCTATCCATGAACGACGATGTGGCGAAATACACCTCGGCCAGCGATGCTCTGAAAATCCGCCAATGCTTCGACTCCATCCCTGCACAACTGTCCGAGACCAACAAGAAGTTCATGTACTCCAGACTCGAGACGAGAGGATCGCGCGAAGGAGCTCGCAACTATTCGGACGCACTTCTGTGGATCGACGGCTGCGGAATCGGAAATCCGTGCTATAAACTGAGGTCCATCGACAAACCGCTATCGATGTCACACGATCCAGACAACTTCAAGATGTATCTCTCCGACACGGGGACTCTGATCCACATGATGGATCGGGAGAGCCGGAGCGACAGCCCGGCCATGAGAGCGGTCGCAGAGAAGGACATGTCCTACAAGCAGGGCGCATTGACCGAGAACATGGTCGCGGAATGCCTGATGAAGGCGGGTATCGCGAGATACCACTTCATCAACAGGAAGGAACCGGGACGCATGGAATTGGACTTCGTCATCGAACTGGGCCCGGACATCGTGGCGATAGAGGTCAAATCGGGGAAGAGCAGAACGGCTCCGTCCCTATCCAAGACGTTGAGCGACTCCAGATTCGATCGCAGGATGAAGTTCGAGAACACGGACATCCATGTGGACGATAACGGCATAGAGCACTATCCGATCTTCGCGGCAGCGTTCATCGACGACATGAAGCGGAAGGACGACGGGTGGATGGAGAGGTTCGAAGGAAGAACATGTCCCGATCTCGAAGGACTCCTCGATCGGAGGGATGGGACGGATGAGAAGAACGAGGCCGCCGTCCGAAGACGACGACCTCAGGAATGTTTCAGTTCACGTAGTACAGCCAGTGCTCGTACTTGGGGTCCGCGCCGGTCGCGATCTCGCGGAACTTGGCGTGGAGCTTGGAGGCGACCTCTCCGATCTTCCCGTCGCCGACGGGCTTTCCGTCCAGCATGGTGACGGGTGCGATCTCGGCGGCGGTTCCGGTCATCCAGACCTCATCGGACGAGGAGAGCATGAACCTGGAGACGGGGATCTCCCTGACGGTGTAGCCCATGTCCCTGGCGACCTTGATGATGGAATCCCTGGTGATGCCTTCGAGGATGGACTCCGCGGTGCTGGGGGTGATGATCTCGCCGTGGCGGTACATGAAGATGTTCTCCCCGGTGCACTCCGCGACATGTCCGACGGAGTTGAGCATGATGGCCTCGTCGGCGCCCTGCCTGACGGCCTCCCTCTTGGCGATGGTGGATGTGACGTAGGAACCGTTGACCTTGGCTCCGGCGGGTCCGCACAGATTGTCGGGCCTCTGCCAGGAGGATGTGATCAGCTTGGCTCCGGCGGATGCGTTGGGTCCGAGGTACTCTCCCATGTGGATGCAGGTGATGACGAAGGACGTCTCGACGCCGCAGGGGTTGAGTCCGACCTCCTCTCCGCTGAGGAAGAAGCAGGGCTTGATGTAGTCGACAGCATCGCCGTTGGCCCTGACCGCGTCCTTGATAGCCTCCATGACCTCGACGAGCCCGTACTTCTTGCCCTCGACGACGGTCTCGATGCCCATGATCCTGCATCCGTCGATGAGTCTCTGAGCGTGCTCCTTGAGCCTGAAGACGGCGAGTCCCTTGGGGGTGTGGTAGACCCTGATCCCCTCGAACACGCCGGATCCGTAGTTCATGGCGTGGGCGAGGACATGGACCTTGGCGTCCTCCCAGTCGACGAGCTTGCCGTTAAGCCAGATCTTCTCGGTCTTATCCATTGGATTCACCTTTGAGGCATCAACGCATACGCGCGATTACAACGGATGACAAGGCTAGCCATATTTACGCGTTTAGGCCGACTCGGAAGCGAGGATGATGTCCACGGCATCCGAGAAGGAGACACCCTGTCCGACCTTGACGGTGCGGCAGCCCAGGCGTGTCCCGAATTCGACATCCTTGTCGTGGTCGCCGACCATCCAAGATCTCGAAGGATCGATCACGTGCTTCGCGATGGCCGCAAGACCCATTCCGATCTCGGGCTTCCTGCAGGAGCAGTGCTCCTCCGGCGTGTGGGGGCAGTAGAAGATGTCGTCGATGCGCCCGCCGCCGGCCTCCACGGTGCGTCTGAGCTTGTCATGGATGCTGTTCAGGGTCGCCTCGTCGAAGTATCCGCGGTGGAGCCCGGACTGGTTGGTTATCAGGATGACGAGATAGCCCGCCCTGTTCAGTCTCGCTATGGCTCCCGGAACATCCGGGAACACCTCGAACTTGTCCGGATCGTCGCAGTACGGGACGTCCTTCGCTACGGTGTCGTCCCTGTCGATGAATACGGCTCGGTTCCCGAAGAGCTCCTGCTCCACGATGCCCGCGATGATGTGGCACGCGCAGAGGTAGCCCTCCTGGACGTGAGGGGTCTCCACAGTGGGGATGACGACCGCGCAGTCGGCGATCTCCTTCATCTTCCCGTGGTCGCCGGTGAACACGATGGTCCTGCCGCCGCGGGCCTTGGCCTCCTCCATCGCCAGGATGACGTTCTTGGAGTTGCCCGATGTCGAGAGTCCGACAAGGATGTCGCCCTTCCTGCAGATCCCTTCGACCTGCCTCTTGAAGACGATGTCGTAGCTGTAATCGTTGCCGATCGCGGTGACCGGAGCGATGTTGGAGAGGCACACGCCGGGAAGGGCGGGGCGCTCCATCATGTACCTGCCGGAGAACTCGGCCGCGATGTGCTGGGCATCGGCGGAGGATCCGCCGTTCCCGCAGAAGATGACCTGGTTGCCGTTCCTGAAGGCCTCGACCATGAGGTCGGCCGCTTTCCTGATCTGGGCGGGGTCGATCCTCGAGATCGTATCGGCCGCCTTGGACAGCTCTGCTGTGATGACGTCATTCATTGGGATATCTCCAGGAGATGACACCCTGGGGCTCGAACATGAAGTCTGCAACCTTCGCACCCATCTTTCCGAGCTCTTGGGCGACGTTGTACTTGCGGTTGTATTCGCATATGAAGTACATGAAACCACCACCGCCCGCGCCGGACACCTTCCCGCCGATCGCACCGGCCTTCTTGGCGGCTTCGTACATCGAATCGATGCGGGGATTCGTGACCTTGTTGGAGAACTGCTTCTTGTAGACCCACGACTCGTCGAGGATCTCCCCAGCGGTGCGGATGTCGCCCCTCTCCAGGGCCACGGACATCTCCTTGGCCAATGCCTTGGTCTGGTCCAGAGCATCCTCGTTCTGGCCCTTGTTGAACTTGCTGACCTGGCTGTCGATGATGGTCGCGGACTCGCGGTTGTTGCCGGTATAGCACAGGAGCGAGCAGTACTGGAGCTCATTGATGGCATCGTCCCTGATCTTCACGCGATTGACGCTGACGCCGTTGCCGTTGAACTTCATCAGATTGAATCCTCCGAAGACGGCGGCGTACTGGTCCTGCTTCCCGCCCTTGAGACCGATCTCCTCCCTCTCGAGCTTGTAGGCCAGCTGGGCCATCTCGCTCGCGGTGAGCCTGATGCCGCGCCACTCGCACATGGCCGCGATGATCGACACTATGACGGTCGAGGACCCTCCGAGACCGGATCCGGGAGGGGCCTCCGATTGGAGGAACATCCTGAATCCGTCGGTGACCTGGAAGTGATTGGTTACGACCTTGATGAGATCCATGTTCCCGTCCAGGGGCAGCGGGCTGTCGCTCAGCTCGGCGCTGTATTTCCCGTAGTCCGTGGAATGGACCGACATGGAATGATCGTCGGTCGGAGTGATGGTGCAGTACGCATAACGGTTGATCGTCGTGTTGAAAACGGCGCCCCCTTTCTTGGAGGCATACGGCTCGACGTCTGTGCCGCCTCCGGCCAGCCCTATTCTCAATGGTGCTCTGGCCCTGTAGTGAATCCCATCCATCCCATCACCTCGGGTCCACCGGGTTCGATACCCGGAAGTAGAATGTACTATTTCGGCGGTGATATATAACACTAGTTGACATTTCTACGAGTACGACGGTCTGGCACATACGGGTTCCGTCGTAAGCATATTTATTCCGTCGACCTCTATCGATGGATGATGAGGATCGCAATGATGACCGACAGCTGGTTCCCGACGAGGGACGGCGTCGTCACGTCCATCACGATAATCAAGGAATCCCTGGAGGCTCTGGGCCACGAGGTCTTCATAGTCGCTCCGGAGCCGGAGAAGGAATTCAGGCAGGAGGGGGTCTACTACTTCCCCGCGGTCCGTTTCAGATCCTATGAAGGATACTACGTTCCGATCCTCCCGTCGAACAAGATGGAGATCCTCCGCGAGATCGATCCCGATGTGATCCATATCCACGGGGTCGCCACCATGGCGCTCCGCGGATTGATCTGCGGTCATGAACTGGGGATCCCCACCGTGATGACGTTCCATACCATGGTCGATGACGCGGCCAAATACTATTCCCCGATCAAGATCCCGCCGGAGACGATGGAGAAGCTCATCTGGATCTATCTGAGGCAGATCCTGAAGAGGATGGATGTCGTGGTGACCCCCACGGCCTGCATCGGCGAGGAGCTGAGGTCCCGCGGAGCCATCTGCAGGAACCTCGTGACCATACCCACCGGCACCAACACCGCCGAATTCCATCCCGGGATCGCTTCCGACGACATCAGGAGGAGGCACGGGCTCGAGGGGAGGAGGGTTGCGATCCATGTCGGACGCATATCCTACGAGAAGGAGCTCGAAATGGTCGTCCGCGCGATGCAGAGGATCGATGCGACCCTTCTCGTCGCAGGGAAGGGCCCGGCCAAGGCGGATATCGAGAAGCTCGTCAAGGACCTTGGCCTCCAGGACAAGGTCGTCTTCGCTGGATTCGTTCCCGATTCCGAGCTCCCCGCGTACTACAACGCGGCGGACATCGCCGTATCCGCATCCAAATTCGAGACGCAGGGACTGTCCATCCTCGAAGCCATGGCCTCCGGGAAGCCCGTGGCCTGCCGCAACGGCAGAGCCTTCGCCGAGATCGTGCACGACGGGGTGAACGGATATCTGTTCGACGATGTGGACGGATGCGTCGAAGCGATGGAGAAGGCGTTCGATGCTTCCGCCGAAGTCAGGGAGGCTTCGCTGAAGACGGCGCTGGACAACTCCCGCGAGAAGTCCGCCCAGCTCTATGTGGACGCGTACGAGCTCGCCATCGAGACCAGGAAGGAGAGGTGCAGGAAGTGAGCCTCGGGGACTGGTTGTTCGGACTGTTCGACGGGATGGGCGATGCGGGCGTGGTGCTCTGCATCTTCCTGCTGTTCCTGATCGATGCCTTGCTGTTCCCCACGCTCCCCGAGCTCTTCATGGTCCTCGGATTCAGCAGCAACCCCACATGGGAGTTCGCATTGATCCTGCTTGGGGCCACCGTGGTAGCAGAACTGGTCGGCGTGTTCTCGCTTTACTACATCGTGTCCAGGATCAAGGTCCCGGCCAGGATCGCGAGGATCGCGAACAGGTACATCGACTTCCTGGTGTTCAGCGACGAGAAGATCATCCTCGTCAACCGCATAGCGCCGATGATTCCGTTCCTGGGAGCGTTCATCGCCATGGTGGACTCATGGGACAGGAGGAAGTGCGCCGCCTACATCGTGATAGGCTGCCTCGTCAAGTACGGCATCATCCTGATGGCCAGCGGGTTCTTCATCAGCTATCTCGGATCCGAGGAGGCGCAGACGGTGACGCTGGTGTTCGTCTTCGCCGTCATCATAATCAGCTTCATCGCATCCTATTTCAAGAAGAGGAAGGAGGGCCTGGAGACATGAGATTCGTAGATGTCAATCCGTTCTTCTACCCGTACAAGGGCGGCATAGAGAGACGCATGCACGATACGGCGCGCCTGCTGGTGGCGAGAGGGCACGACGTCACCATCCTCACTTCGAGGCTGCCGGACACGGCAGAGGAGGAGACGACCGAATGGGGATACCGCATCATCCGCCTCCCTTCCAGATTCATCAACATCTACAACCCCCCGTACGTGACGTCCAAGAACGTCTTGGAGACGCTCGAATCGATGGACGCCGACGTCGTGAACTACAACTACCGCTGGGCGCCGTCCTACAACAAGGACCTGAAGAGATACGACGGAAGGAAGGTGTTCACCTACCACAACATGTGGGGGGAGGGCATCGGCCTCCAGGCGAAACTGTCCGAGATCAACGACGATTCGTTCCGTTCGACGCTCGAATCCTTCGATCACATCATCTGCGTCAGCGACTACGTCCGCGACGACCTGATCCGCCGTGGGATCCCTTCGGATAGAACGAGCACCGTGCCCACCTGCATGGACATGCCTCCGCTCCGCGAGATGCCCGAAGGCGACTACATCCTGTCGCTCGGAAGGCTCGTGGCAACGAAGGGGCTCGATTACATGATCGAAGCCATGAAGAATGTTGATTGCAGACTGATCGTCTGCGGCAAGGGCCCGGAGGAGAAGAACATCAGAAAGAAGGTGGAGAAGCTCGGCCTCCAGGACAAGGTAGAGCTCCGCGGATACGTCTCCGACGAAGAGAAGGCGGATCTGATCGATTCCTGCAGGATGTTCGTCATGCCTTCTCTTTTCGAATCCTTCGGACTCGCTGCGCTCGAGGTCATGTCCCACGGGAAGCCGCTCGTCTACTCGGAGGTCAACGGGCTTCCCGAGACGGTGGGCGACGGAGGGATCGGAGTCCCTCCGAGGGATCCGACGGCGATATCGGATGCCATAAACCGCATGCTCTCCGACGATGCGCTCCGCAAGGAGAAGGGCGCCGCCGCGAAGAGACAGGCAGAGACGTACACGTGGGAGAGGCACATCGGAGAACTCGAGAGGATCCTGTTCGAAAATTAAATGAGCCTGTTTCGAACGAAAAACCGTTGGATAATATATCCAATCGGCATTTATTTCCTGTTTTCTCACACCATTTGCGGTTGATATACCGAATATGGATGAGAATCTAACAGCATTACCGTTCCAACCATCATAATCAATATGTAAGAAAACGCTCTCGAACACGACATGGGATCAGGTTCGCTGAAGGAGTTCATAATGCGTCACAGGGAGATCATCTCGTACGCGTTCTGGGGAGTGGCCACCACATTGGTGTCCCTGGGAACCTATGCGGTCTTCGTCGACGTCGGCATAAACTCATCCATCAGCAACATCCTCTCATGGATCTGCGGAGTCACATTCGCCTTCTTCACGAACAAGCTGTTCGTGTTCCGCAGCAAATCCCTGGAGCGTCACACCGTGGCGAAGGAGGGGAGCCTCTTCGTAGCGTCCAGGATCTTCACAGGGATCGTCGCATGGGTACTGTTCCCCGTCCTCCTGTGGCTCGGGATCGACCAGGACTTCCTGGGATTCGAGAGCATGTGGACCAAGATCATCACCAGCGTCGTGGAGATCGCTCTCAACTGGGTGCTGAGCAAGTACATCGTCTTCAGACAAGGCTCGTCCGCGCAGTGACCCCGCGCATCACGGTCGCGACATCGTACGCTATCGCCACCAGCAGCACATCACGGAGGGCGCAGGCGATCACGTAGAGCGCCGATCCGATCTCGGACCTGAGGAACACGATGCAGAGGATCTGCATGACGATCATCATCGCCATCAATCTCCTCGCCTTGCCATCCAACTCCGGAACATATAGGAGCATGGCGAAGAACGGGAACAGCCACATCATGTACTGGGTCGAGAACACCTTGTTCGTGAGAACGAAGGCGATGCATACCAGAAGGAAGGCCATCGACAATCTGCCGACATCCAGGTCGGACCCAGAACGATGCATGCTGCGGACACTGAACGCCAAGACCGCGACAACCACGACCACGATCATGAGCGACCAATACTGGACCAGGGCATCCGCCAGAGGCCCTGCCACGTCATGGGTGTTGTGGGCATCGACTATCCACATATCCGTGAGCCCAATCAGGCCCAGTGCCTCGATGACCGTGGCGACCGTGCTCTCGACCTGGAAGCCGCGATCCTCGTGGAATCTCAGGAACGACAGCGAATCCAACGGGGATATCCCGACCGCCCACATGGGGATGAACAGCGCGGCGATGACGACTAAGCAGGACAGGACGCCCTTCCACACCGCCTCGATCCCTCCTCTCCCCGACATGATGTTGTATGCAGCCATCAGAGGCAGGAACATGCAGGGATACAGCTTCGTGAACGTCGCAACGGTCATCAGCCCGTAGGCCAGATACCACTTCTCCCTCGAGAAGAGGAACAGGGAGATCACGCTGATGGACATCACGATGCTGTCGAACTTCTTCACCGACTCCGTCAGATACAGGAGCACCAGGACCGAGAACAGCATCGCCGCGTAATAGCGGGTCCTCTCGTCCGGGGCCATCCTCATTATGCAATGGACCGCGACCGCCATCAATCCGGCGCACATCATCGCGAATATCCAGCAATAGGCATCCAGATCGGTCGTGAACAACGCCGGGATCATGAAGAACACGATGGACACCGGCGGGAATTCGAACTCGAAGTCGGTATACGGGAGGGACCCGCTCTTTACGGCCATCGCGTGATCGTAGAAGTTGACCACATCCCCGCGAGGGCCCGCGTCGATCAACACGATGGCTGTGGCGATGAGGAACACCGCGGCGATGAAGAGAGATGCCATCCTGAGGCGTGACTCCGGCGGATAGACGGCGAAACGCCTGACTAGAAACTCTTCGAGCTGCTTCACAGCATCGTCTCCGATGCCCGACGGGGCCCTCCTGCAGAGCCCCGCCGGTCTGTAAAAATCTGATACCTGTCTCAGAGCGCGTTGAGCGCTTTGACGTAATGATCGGGGGACATGCGGTCGATGACCTCCTCCACCTCGTCGGATCCTCCGACGAGACCGACGTTGCCCTTGGTCGTGGAGATCAGGGCGTACGCGGACTGTCCGGACTCGGGCACCAGCTCCGCCTCGTAGACGTCCTGGAGCTTCTGGAGACGGCCGATGGCTGTCAGAGCGGCCTCGTGGCTGACCACGGAGAGGACCATCCTGGACTTCCCGGGGAGCTCGCATTTGCCGACGACGATGGTCTCGACATTGATCTTGTTGCGGGTGAACTCACCCATTACCCTCTGCATGACGCCGAATTCGTTCTTGACGATGAGTGAGATTACGTGCATGGCTCCTCGTTTCTCAAAGGGAATCCGATATATATTAGACTGCGTTAGAAACATCCGCATATGCAGACTGGCCCTTCTTCTCAGACGATGACGACCGAACAACCGTCCGCACCTGCGGAGGACATCGAGTTCTCAATAGGCATATGCGCGTACAACGAGGAGCAGATCATCGAGAGGAGCATCCGCACCATCTTCACGCAGAAGCTCCAGGGATTCGTCCTCAAGCAGGTCCTGGTGGTCTCCAGCGGGAGCACCGACCGCACAGACGAGATCGTCCGCTCCCTCGCTGAGGAATATCCTGTGATCACGTTCCTCCCCCAGGAGAAGCGCGAAGGGAAGAACTCGGCCATCAACCTCTATCTGGACAATCTGACCACGAAGCTCGCGGTCATGCTGAACGCGGACAACGTCTTCGCCAGCGACGAGTCCCTCCAGAAGCTCCTCGAGCCATTCAGGGACCCCGTGATGGGCATGGTCGGAGGCCATCCGATGCCCACCAACGATCCCTCCACCAAGGTGGGATTCGCATCCCAGATGCTCTGGGCGATGCATCACAACGTCGCCATGATCTACCCGAAGATCGGGGAGCTCGTGGCGTTCAGGGACATCGGCACCCGTCTGAGGACCGACCTCCAGTCGGACGAGGACATCATCCGCATGAAGCTGGAGGAAGCCGGTTACAAGACCGCCTACGCGAAGGACGCCACCATATACAACAGGGGCCCCGAGACGGAGGAGGACTTCCTCAAGCAGAGAGTCAGAGTCAACATCGGCGAGGTCACGATGAAGAAGATCTACGACTACAACGTGCCGTCGTGGGACAAGAAGATCCTCGTCAAGGCCTACCTGCAGACCTTCAAGCAGCTGGGCTTCCACCCGTTCAAGATGCTCTACATGACCCGTCTCGAGTTCAAGGCCCGCCGTCTCGCCAAGGAGCATGTCGCCCGCGGCGAGGACAAGATGAGCTGCTGGGAGCCTGTCCAGAGCACCAAGCGTCTCTGATCAGACGCTGCGGCCCTGGTCCAGGACCTCTCCGGGTTTCACGACGGTGCCGTCCGCCAGAACTGAATTGGACACCTTGGCGCCCTTGCCGACCCTGCATCCCTCTCCGAGGATCACATTGGTCAGATCGGCTCCGTTGATCTCGCATCCGTCCATGACGAGCACGCGGTCGAGATTGGAGCTCCTCACGGATGCCTGACTCAGGATGACCGCATCCGTGAGCCTGCTGCCGTGGGCGGAGGCTCCGGGACCCATGTATATCGAGCCGTCGAGGGCGCATCCGGGTGCCTTCCAATCGCGGTCCGCGTATTCCGCATCCGCGATAGCGAGGTTCGCCCTCAGAAGGTCCCTGGGACGGCCGACATCCATCCAGATCCCGTCGACCTGGTATCCCTGGATCCTGCGGCCCTCGGACATCAGCCTCGGGACGAGGTCCTTGGAGAAATCATAGAACGTGTTCTTCGGAACGTCCGCCAGAACGTCCTTCTGCAGGACGTAGACGCCTGCGTTGATGAGATTGGAGAAGACCTCCTCGGGCTTGGGCTTCTCCTTGAACTCGGTTATCCTCATCTCGTCATCGACCCTGGCGATGCCGAACTCGCACGGGTTCTCGACGGGGGTGAGCGCTATGGACACGGCCGCACCGGTCCTCTGATGGATCTCGATCTCCCCTGAGACGTCGATCGACGCGAAGACGTCGCCGTTGGCCGCCACGAACGTGTCGTCCAGACGGTCCTCGACGAGCTTCATGGCGCCTCCGGTTCCGAGAGGTTCGTCCTCATAGGAGTATTCGATGCTCAGACCGAGGTCGGAGCCGTCTCCGATGGTGCGTCTCATGAGCTCCGACTTGTAGCCGCATGCCAGGATGACCTCCTTGATGCCGCCCATCGCCAGGGACCTCAGGAGATACCAGAGGCAGGGACGGTCGGCTACGGGAAGGATGATCTTGGGTCTGGTCTCGGTGAGCGGAAGGAGCCTCGTGCCCTTCCCTCCGACCATGACGACGGCTTGTCTGACGCTCATGCTGGATTCCTCAGGGGCGGATGACCTTCACCACATTAACATTCTGCGGGACCCCGAGCGACCTGGCTACGGGTCCGCATTTGGAACGGAGGATGTGGACGATGGGGACGTCGAGCCTCCTGCCCGATGTGGCTTCGTAGTTGGCCATGCCCTTAGCGATGATCAGACCGCACCCTGCGATCTCCTCCGCCAGATCCACGGAGACATCGTCCCAGTCGATGCCGACGTAGAACTTGCCGGTGGACAGGAGCCTGTCGACCGCCCCGTCCAATCCGATGCGCACGGCATCCTCCTCGGTCACGTCGTTGAGGATCGGCGCCCCGCGGACCACGCCGACGACGCGCTTCCCCATGCGTCTGAGAAGAGCGATGAGGACCATGTCCATCCGGGACTCTCCGCAGTTGTCGAACATGTATACGACGCCGGGGACCTCCCCCAGGATCGATTCCAGCTCTCCGATGTCGTCGATGCCCAGCCCCTCCGCCACGATGGAGTCGTAGACCGCTGGGAACATGTCGGGATCGTCGATGGCGGAGCCCGCGCCGAAGTCCATGATGTTGCCTGCGACGGCGCCCATGATGGCCGTCCTCAGGGGATCGTCCGATGAATCGACCATCTCCCCGAGGGCCTTCGCGAACGGCTCTGCGGCCTCATCCGCACGCTTCTTGATATCGAGGTAAGGGTCCTTCGAACGTATCGCCTCATAGGCCCTGCGGTGGACCTCGGTGGCGATCCCGACCGAATCCTTGTCGGAATCCATCCTCTCGGCGAGGACCTCCGCGGCGGCCTTGACCGCTTCGAACTCCAAACCCCCTCCCTCCAGACGGGACTGGAAGAGGACTCTGCGCATGAGACAAGGGGCGCAATCGGCTGTGAACCTCATTGTATCATCAGGATGAAAGTGGGAAAGAAGAAAAAGGCGGGGATGACCCGCGTTTTCCGGTCTCAGACGACCGTGTTGGAGACGCACTCGACGTTCTCGATTCCAGGGATGGAGCGGAGCCCGTTCTCGAGCTTGCTGCCGACCTCTTCGTCGGTGTCGTCGATGAGGAATCCGGCGTTGACCTTCATGAGGCCGAACGCGACGGGCTTGATGGAGGTCTCGAGGACCTTGACACCCTCGGGAATGACATCGTTCAGCTTGGCGATGACTCCGTCGAGGTCGATCTCGGTGCTCTCGGGCATGAGGTCGTAGGCTGCTGCGATCTGTCCCATCCGCACACCTCACGGTCCGATGAATCCGCATTTCTTGCACTCGTAGGGGACGCTCTGGTCGCGGCACTGGGCGCACCTTCCGATCTCGTACTCTCCGCACTTGGGGCACTTGAAGAAGGTGTTTCCGCGGCCAATCAGCCTCTTCCCGCAGGAAGAGCATATTTTGTCGGCTGCCATGCGCACGCGATTATAGTCCTCCTATTTAAGGGGTTATGGACCGTTTTGAAGATAACCCATATAAGAACGACGGAGATGCACCCGTATGGAGATGGGTGCGGATTCCGAGAAAAAACGGAAGAACCCGACTTTCGGCCGGATCCTGATCCTATCGCTGGTCATCGGACTCGCGGTCCGTTTCGCACTCATCCCGTTGACCTACGAGTACGACATGTACCATTGGGCCGTCGTCCTCCAGAACATCAACTCGGGGGACGGCCTCTACTCGCTGGACGGATACTTCTACACCCCCGTATGGGGATACATCCTGGGCGCCATGGACGCCGTCTGGAACAACCTCCTGTCGGTGGACGTGTTCGGCATGAAGGTCTCCGAGCTCCTGGGGGTCCAGACGATGGAGCACATGAACCACACGGCGACCGTCACCACGCTGGAGTTCAACGCCTTCGTGAAGCTGATGCTCATCGCCGTCGATGTCGTGGTCGGTTTCGCGGTCCGCTCGTTCGTGAGATCCCTGACCAACGACGAGAGGAAGGCGGACATGGGATTCGCCCTCTGGTTCCTCTGCCCCATCGCGATCTACATGTCGGCCGTCCAGGGCATGTTCGACAACATCTCGGGCCTCCTCACGTTGCTGAGCATCGTCCTGGTGCTGAGGGAGCACTACCTCCCGGGCGGATTCGTCCTGGCTTCGGCGATCCTGCTGAAGCTGTATCCGGCATTCGCGCTCCCCGTCATCATAGCGCTCATCCTCGTCAGACACGGTTGCACCAAGGGATGCCTGAAGGACATGACATGCCTCTTCGCAGGAGGACTCTCCGCATTCGCGGTCATCATGGCGCCTACCGTCATGGACGGGACGTTCACCAAGGCATTCACATTCATCACGGACAGGGCGGCGAACACGAACAGCTTCGATATGGCGTTCGGCTACCTCAGCATAACCATCGGAGTAGCGATAATGCTGTTCTTCACAGCCCTCATGCTCCGCTCGAACAGAGAGGATGCGAACAGGGACTTCATAAAATACGCCATGCTGGCTCTGGTGGGCGGGGTCGTCTGCAACCTGGGGCCCCAATACCCCTTGGTTGTCATCCCTCTGCTGTGCGCATACATCGCGGCGATGGACCGCACATACTTCATCTGCTGGCTCCTGATCGGCGCAGGATGCGCCCTTCAGGCCTTAGTGCTCAACAACTACTCGCTCCTGATGCCTTTGGCGTCGTACAGAGGATGGATCGGATTCGATACCATCCTGTCGGGATTGGAATGGACCGAGGCCTACATCATAGGAGCCGCCAGCTTCCGCAGCCTCATGAACACCGTGTTCTCCATGGTATCGCTTGCAGGGCTGTTCCTATGCGTGCTGTTCTGTCTCCAGAACCGGATCGCGTCCAGATTCCCGAGGATCGGGGATGCGCTGACCGGGTTGCGCTCCCTCGGATGCGGAGGTGCGGGACATGAATGACAGAAGACTCCTGATCGCCACCGCTCTGATCATCGCGGTCATCATCGCCGGCGAAGCGTACATCTACTGCAACGACTGGGACGACATGTACGACGTGGAGATATCCGGCAAGGACGTCTCGATACGCGCCGACTCGTCGGTGATCTACGATATCGTGGCGATCGACAACGGAAGCAAGGTCCCGTCGTCCCGGGTCGTCCTCTATTACGACTCCGATCAAGGCGAGAAGCTCGACGGGACCCGTCACGCCACCGGCGGAACGTACCTGAGCCAGAAGTACTACATCTCACAGCTGGGGATACAGCTGAAGAACAGAGGCACCGCAACCGAGACGATGGATGCGGACCGGCTCCGCATCATGATGGAATCCGCGGTATCGTCCGGGAGATGCGATCAGTCGGTCGTCATGGTCTCCGGAGCGATACCCGATACCGTCTACGGCGGAGATGGATCGGACCTGATCCTGAGGTGGCTCGACATGGGCGGTCGCATCTACTGGGCCGGCGGGATGATCGGCCAATACGTCTCATCGTCGGATGGGACTGTCAAGGACCTGGGGTCCGACCGCCAGTCGCTGTTCCTCGGTGCCGTGTGCCAGAATCCCGAAACGATCTACGGGCTCTCCGAAATCGAGGGGGGATGGAGGGCATCGCTCTGTCTCGCAGGCAACGGAACCAGATACGCCGTGGACCCCACCATGACGGGGTCGTCTCTGGCTATGGGGTACACCGACGGCAGATACTCCAGTGCATGCCTGGTCGGGCACGGCTCCGGAACGGTCTGCATCCTCGGCGGGGTGCTGTCCAACGACCAGCGCTACGACATGGCTCAGATCGTATCCGCAGGGGTCACCGACGAGTCGGTGCTCGTGGAACACGTCCACGGCAGCGTGACGAGATCGACGGTCACCGAGACGATCGCGGTCGATTCCTCGAAGAACATCATGGTCTACACCTATCTGGGCGGATACTTCACCGTCTACGGACGGAGCGCATCCCTCCGATGAGGGAAACGATAATCTGAATCGACTCGATGAGGGGGAGAGGGAAGATATGAGCGACAGGATGTTCGGAACCAACGGCGTGCGCGGGATTGCCAACGAGGACATGTGCTGCGAACTGGCCCTTCGTATGGGAAGGAGCGTCAGCGAGGTCCTCGGGAAGAGGATCGCGGTCGCCGTGGACCCGAGGACATCATCGGTCATGCTGAAGGACTCGCTCTGCGCCGGACTCGTCTCCGTGGGAGCCGACGTCCTCGACCTGGGGATGGTACCGACTCCGGCCCTCCAGCACTACATCAAGATGCGCGATGACATCGAAGGAGGGGTGATGATCACCGCGTCCCACAATCCTCCCGAGTTCAACGGGATAAAATGCATCGCCGGCGACGGGACCGAATGCACCAAGGAGCAGGAGGATGCCATCGAGGCGTCGTACCATGCAGGCGTCGAAACCGTTCCATGGGATTCCATCGGGACCGTCGAACGCATCGGCGGTGCCGCCGAGGAGTATATCGACTCCGTGATCTCGAAGGTCGATGCGGATTCGATCCGCGGAGCCAGCCTCAAGGTCGTCCTGGATTGCGCCAACGGCTGCTCCTGCGCCACATCCCCGCTCCTCCTAGAGCGCCTGGGTGTCACGACGGTCGTCCTGAATGGCGAACCGGACATGCGCCACCCCGGACACCTCAGCGAACCCACTGCTGAGAACCTAGGAGAGCTCATCGAGACCGTGAAGGAGACCGGAGCGGACCTGGGGATCGCCCATGACGGAGATGCCGACAGATGCGTTTTCGTCACATCGGACGGCAGATACGTGCCCGGGGACGTCGCCCTCGCGCTCCTTGCGAGATACCTTCTCGGAAAGAGGAACGGAGGGAAGGTCGTGGTCACCGTCGCAACATCCATGATCGTCGAAGACACCGCGAAGGCATCCGGCGGAGAGACGGTGTACACCGCGGTCGGATCCCCTATCGTGGCCCGCGAGATGGCCTCCGACGGAGCGGTCTTCGGAGGAGAGGAGAACGGCGGGCTGATCTTCGCCGACCATCAGTTCTGCAGGGACGGCGCCATGGGCGCCGCAGTCATGCTCGAATGCCTCGTGAAGAAAGGCAGCATCGGGAAGCAGATGGACTCGCTCCCGTCCTACCGCACGATAAAGAAGGCCGTAAAATGCCCCGAAGAGCTGAAGAACAGGATAACCGAACTGATCGCATCGGAGCATCCGGACGACCGGATGGACACCACGGACGGCCTCAAGTTCCTCTACGACGACGGATGGGTCCTCCTCAGACCGTCCGGCACGGAACCGAAGTACAGAATCTACTCCGAATCCCGGGATCCTGCCATCGCGGAGAAGCGCTCGTCCGGATTCCAGGACGAGTTCGAGAAGGCCATCGCGAGACTGTCGTGATCGGAGATCGCGATCGGCGGCCAGTTTGGCCTTGAGCTGCATCACCGGACGCACCTCTGCGGGATCGATCCCGCGGGTTAACGCCATGTACATCGAGATGTAGTCGCCCAGGATCAGCGCCCTGAACATGTTCTCCAGGGTCGATGCACCTCCGAGTCTCACCGCTATATGCGGGGCCCCGGCTTCTTCGAGACGATGCGCCGCCTTGTCGAGAGCGTCCGCATTGTCGCACATGGGGTCGTCACACCCTATGAGCAGGACGGGGATCGCATCCCCCTGGGGAGAGCCGCACCAGATGTCGAGAGCAGGCGTTCCGAATCCCAGTTCGGAATCGCAGAAGGCCACATACTTGGTGTTCTCATTGAATTGGGTCTTCCACCGGTAGGCCACGGAACGCATGCACACATCCGCACAGACCACGGGGACGTGCCCCATCAATCCGGCCGCCAGCTCCTTGGCGAGACATCCGTCCGAGAGCGTGTTCTCATCCCTGAACCTCCTCAGGGACGGGATGAAATCGAGGATCCTTCCGGACAGGTCGGGGCCTCCGGCGGAGCGGATGACGCCCAACGTGTACCCTATCATGTAACCGACAGCGTGTCTGGGCTGCATCCCCTTCGGCAGCGGGATCAGATGCTCCCCGTTCTCCTCGGAGAGCTCCATCAGACGACCGCCCGACGTGACGTTGACGATCGTGCATCCGCGGGCCTTGGCCTCCTCGCGCATATGCAGCGTCTCCGCCGTATTGCCCGAATAGCTCGAGATGACCGCGAGGGTGCGCGGACCGGCCCAATGGGGCAGATGGGGATACTTGACAGAGACCACGGGCTTCGTCGAATCGATGTAGCAGCAGTCCGCAGAGAAATCCCCGCTGACAGCGGAGCCACCGACACCGCATAGGATGATGTCGTCGCAGTCGATGTCCAGGTCGAATTCCTCGCGGATCGACCTCTCCAGATCGTCCACGAACCCGTAGAGCTGCTCCTTCAGGGGGATGTCGGTCATCACGACCGCCTCCTGATGCAGGCATCTGCGAGTATCATGCCGCGGACATCCCTCATGAGCGTGCTTCCGGCTCCGATATCGACGACCTCGACGCGCCTCCCGTTCTCCGCAAGGACCTCCAGCATGTGCTTGACGATTATGGAGACCATGCCGCCGTCCTCCTCCGAACGAAGGACGATCATCCGCAGGCCCTCGGAATGCAAGTTGGGATCGGACCAGCCGACCAACTCGTTGTGATCGTATTCCGGAAGCTCCCCGCGGAACGCCGGGATCCCTTCGATCTCCATTATCAGATCGGCCCAGCGCTTGGAGCAGGCGCAGACGTCGGTGGTGGAATAGACTCCTGCGATATCGCCTGTGAGGATCTCGGCAGGTACGGGGATGTCGGAGCAATCGGATAGCACGGAATCGAGCTCGGAACGGGCATCCAGGATGCCCATCAGCGAGATCATGGAGCACAGGGCTCCGAGAGAGAATGCGACCGTCTCCGACGAATCCAGACCGTCGGGGATCGCTATGAAGCGGGCACCTTCCGCTGCCGCGCATCCTGAGAAGCCCCCTGCGGGTGCGATGCAGTGGACCCTGCATCCGCGGGACCTGAGCAGGTCGTACAGACCTCTCGTATCCGAGGAACCGGAACCCGAGACGATGATCGCATCGGTACCGGGCCCCACCCATCCAGGGACGCGGGTATCGCAGAACGTCGGAATACAGATCCCGCCGTGGGAGTCCGCGATATCGGATACCGCCATGCAGGCGGCGGCGCAGGAATCGATGCTGAACATGCACGCACGAGACGCATCTGGACAGTCCTCCACCGCATCGGCCCCTGAACGGAGCGCGGACATGAAGGAACCGATTGTGCGGGAATCGGCATAGCCGTACTCCGCTCCGCCCGTCGGCGGGCTACATGTACCCGTTTCGTGCATCCAGGTACATGAATCGCTATCGATAGATAACCGTAGCGACAATTTCCGCGTGCCTCTTCGGCCCTATACCGCTGATTCCGACCGGTTCCCGTCTTCGGAAAGCACCGTGCAACCCCCTGAGACGGACGCGCGTTATTTCAATCACGAAACGTTCTCCGCCCTGATAGGGGCGACCACAGCCTCGGACAACCGGGTGCGACCATGTTGTATGTAGATCCGTATGTGAAGGACACATTCCGCAAGAACCAGCCTGAAGGAAGAGAGGGTTTCATAAGATTGGACCAGAACGAGAACCCCGACGGCCTTCCGAGATGGCTCTTCGACGATGTCATGTCCCGGATCACCCCTGCGACGCTCTCGATGTATCCCGAGGAAGGGCCTCTCGTCCATAAATACGCTGATATGGTGGGCGTCGACCCCGAGAACGTCACCCTCACGGACGGCAGCCTGATCGGGATGGGATACCTGGTGCACGTCTTCGGACAGCCTGGAAAGAACCTCGTCGTCGTGAAACCCACGTTCAACATGTACGGGGTGTTCGGGAACCTCAACGGCATGAAGACCGTGGAGGTCCCGTACGATGATGATTTCACGATGCCCGTCGAGAGGATCCTGGATGCCATCGACGACGATACGAGCATAGTCGTGCTCGTCAACCCCAACATGCCCATCGGGAACGTGTACAGCCCCGAGGACATCGAGAAGGTGGTCAGGAAGGCTGGAGAGCACGATGCCCTCGTGATAGTCGATGAGGCCTACCACTACTTCTACGACGGAACCTCCATCCCTCTGATAGAGAAGTATGACAACGTCGCCGTCCTCAGGACGTTCTCCAAGATGCTTGCCATCACGGCGCTGAGGCTCGGAGTGGTCATCTCCAACAAGGACGTCATCCATTACATCAACAACTGGAGGCCCCATTACACCATCGGAGCCGTGACGCTGAAATTCGGAGAGGCCATCGTGGACAACCACGAGAGGCTGCTCGACGAGCTGGGCGCCAAATTCACCGAGGGCAAGGACTACATCGTAGACAGGCTGGAATCCGAAGGATACTCCCTGATCCCGAGCAACGGATGCTTCCTGTGCATCCGCCTCAAGCATCGGACCGTGGATTACGTCACGGACGAACTCAAGAAGAGGAGGATCCTCGTTTTCCGCGGATCCGGCCCTCTGGACGGATATCTGCGCCTGTCCGTCTGCGGCAAGGATTACATGAAGATGTTCGCCGATGCGCTCCTCGATATCGACAAGGAGTGATACGAGTGAAGACGACCGCGATCATCCTGGCCGGAGGAGTGGGAAAACGCATGGGCGCACCCATGCCCAAGCAGTTCCTGGAGATCAAGGGGAAGCCCGTCCTCGTACACACGATATCGAACTTCCAGAGGAACGGATCCATCGATTCGGTCGTGGTCGTCTGCGTTCCAGATTGGATCGACCGCACGAAGGAGCTCATCGAACAGTACGGCCTCACCAAGGTGTCGGCCGTGATCCCCGGCGGGGAAACGTCGCACGACTCGACCCGCAACGGCATGTTCCATCTCAGGAACGAGCTGGGAGAGGGGGATATCGTCATAGTCCATGACGCCGCCCGCCCCATCCTGCCGCAGAAGGCCATCGACGAGATGCTCCGCATCGCTAAGAACGAAGGGAACGCATCTCTCGCCATACCCTGCTACGAGACGGTGATCTACACCGATGACCAGCTGTCGGGGAACAAGGAGCTCGACAGAAGCCATCTCATGAGGGTCCAGACCCCCCAGGCGTACGAATACAGCAGCATCCTGGACCTCTACGAACGCGCGGAGCACGAGGACCGTCACGACTTCATCTACGCCGACATCGTCGCCGTCGAATACGGCATGACCGTCTATTTCTCAAAGGGATTCGCCAACAACATCAAGATCACGAAGCAGGAGGACATCCCCCTCTGCGAGTATCTCATGGGGATCCCCGAGGACCAGCTCTTCGATCTGTGATCCTCAGCTCGACGACGGAATCGTCCTCTTCGCGATAGGCTTCCACCGCATGGGTCAGTCCGACGAACAGTCCACATTCCACGACGCCCGGGATCGTATCGATCGCCGTCTCCAGATACGACGGATCGTCGATCCCGTCGAACCTGCAGTCGTAGATCAGATTACCTCCGTCGGTGACGAACGGCCTCCCGTCCTTGAGACGGAGCACCGGTTCGCATCCGAGTCCCTCCAACGCCCTGGCCGTCGCGACATGAGCGAACCCGCACACCTCTACAGGAAGAGGCGCGGATGTGCCCAGTCTGTCGACGACCTTGAACTCATCCACGACGATGACCTCCTTCTCCGTCATGGAGGCGACGATCTTCTCCCTCAGCAAGGCTCCGCCGAGACCTTTGATCAGGTCCAGACGGGGTCCGACCTCATCGGCGCCGTCGATGGTCACATCGATCGATTCCACACAGTCGATGTCGAGGACCTCCAGGCCGAGTCCTCTCGCGTAAGCGGTCGTCTGCTCGGAGGTGGAGACGAATCCGAGATCGAAGCCGTCATGGACCAGCTCCGCCAGACGGTCGGCGGCCATGCATGCCGCATTCCCCGTCCCTATCCCGATGATCATCCCGTCTTCGACGTATTCGTCGACCGCTTTGATCGCGGCGGGGCGCTTCCTCATCCATGGAGGGGCATCGGTCATCGCGCTCCCTCTCATCCAGGATGTGGTCTTTCAACGCGCTCAGAGGGAATCCCTTCGCCCCTGTGCGCTTGTCCTCCGGCGGAGGGGTCATGTAATCCCCGAAGATGTGGGTCAGGAGCTCGTCGTTCCTCTCCGCCAGATAGCAGGTGGTGTCCTCGAACACGTGCGCCACCGGCTTCCCGAAGCATCCCGTATGGAATATCTCGTTCCTGAACTCGGTCGTGTATATCGTCCTTAGATCGGAGCCGTCCTCGACGAGAGCCGAAGCGGCCTTCCTGAACATCCTCGGGATCCAGAGCATACCGCGATACAGCCAGAGCGGTCCTACGTGGTCCAGGACGGTGACGGAGATATGCACCCCCCAGATCATCATGTTGGAGAGGACCTGCCTGAAGCGTCCCTCGGGATAGGCCACAAGGGGGAACAGATCGATGAACGGTGCCGTCTTGTCGCGCAGCTCGTCTTCGAGATCCTCGTCGCGATAGATCACATGAGGGTGGGTGTCGGCCCTGGAATCGTGATAATAGTAATGCTCGGAATCGAGCTCCTCCTGGAGGAGCCTCTTGATCTCCGGGAGGTCCTCGTCCCAGACCCAGATGTCCATGTCGTCGTCCCAGGGGATGAAGCCGTCGTGCCTGACCGCACCGATGGCCGAACCGTAGCACAGATAGTACCTTATCCCGTGGGTATCGAGGATGCGGGCGATGTCCTTGTACATCGAGAGCAGACGGGATTGGGTATCGTTCATCGTCACTGCGAAGGATGCCCTGTCGCATAATACTTCTGGGACGACAGGCTCAATCCGTGACCTTCTCCACGAAGCGTTGGACGAAACGGGGGAGGTACGTCCTGATCGTGTCCATGTCGCGCTTGCTGAACATGAAGCGCATCTCCAGCGTGAAGAACAGGAGGAACAGGAGGAAGAACGGCACGAGGATCCCGATCCATGTCATCGGAGGAACGAAGACGAAGGAGATCGCGTACAGGACGATCAACGACCCTATGAACGCCAGGTGGGCCTCCAGGATGGGCATGTAGTACCGCCTGTAGCTCCCGCCGGTCAGCGAATGGCAGAACACGGGGTAGAAGACCAGCTTCAGCAGGATCATCGATGCCGCCCAGCAGATGCACACGCCGTTGACGCCGGCATCGGTGTACTGGATGACCAGCGAGGCGGAGGCTATGTTGACGACCCCCATCAGGAAGGTTGCCAGAGCCAACGGTTTGACCTTGGCGAACACCACGGGCACATCGGACAGCACGCTCGTGGTGCAGATGAGGACCTCGACAGGCAGCATGATGCAGAGCATGGTCTGGAGCTCCGGATAGTCCTGGCCCAGCCACACTCCGAGTATCTGAGGCAGGAACACGGTCAGATAGGCCAAGGGGAAGGCCATGGTGACTCCGATGAATTTCGAGAAGATCTTCAGGACCCGGAGCAGCTCGTCGATCTCCCCGTTGGCATACTCCCTGTAGACCAGCGGGATGGAGACGGCGGCCAGCGCGGCGCATGCCGTATGGACCATCATGATCATGTTAGCGGCTATCGAGAACAGACCCTGGGTTCCGGACCCCAGCATCATGTTGACGATGACCATGGACGCCTGGATGAAGAGAAGGGATCCGAGCTCGCTCAGGATGGCCCAGAACCCGAGCCTCCCCATCTCTCCGAGCAGATCCCTGTCGTAGGAGCGCAACCTGAGCCTCAATGTCGGACAGACACGCCTCAGCTTCAGCACCATGGCGACCAGCATCAGTATCGCGGATACCAGGAAGGAGACCCCGATCATGGGAAGGGACGGTCCCTGGAGGGCGATCAGGATCAGGACGACACCGACCTGCGAGACGGTCTGCAGAGCCCTGCTGAAATACGTGATGTACAGGCTGTTGTAGGCCATATACACCCCTCCGAGGCTCGCCCCGAAGGATATGATCATCGAGGCCAGCATGATCAGGAAGAACATGATCTGCACATCCGCATAGGCGGACGGCCCCACATGGAACACGTACGGTGCGAGGATGGACACCAGGATGGCTATCGGGAACATCAGCCCCATGCACTTGGCCATGCCTATGACCGATGATGAGAACACGGTGTTCAGACGTTCCGGATCCCCTGCCTGGACCGATATGGACATGTAGCGGCTGAACGCATTCGACAACGAGTCCGAGATCATCACGAAATAGTTCGTGACGGTGGTCGCCAGCGGAAGGATGGCGTATGTGGCGAGACCGAACTCGCCGATGTAATACGGGACCATCAGGAGTCCCGCCAACGCCATGAGCACCGTCCTCAGGACGTTTGCCACCATGTTGAGGGAAACCCTGCTGGAGAACGCATCCTTCCTCGATGTCACAACCGACCCCACGTCCAAGCGCCATATATTATCTTGGGGAGGAACATCGTGTCCCCATAGCGATTCGGATGACCGCATGCGGTCATCTGTACAGCATATCAGACATCCTCGCAGGAACACCGGTCGTCGACTCCTGCCGCATCCCTGCATATCATGTACAGGACGATCAGGATCGCCGCGCACTGCATGATCCCTCCGATGACGAACTGGATGTTGTTGGGCGCGATTCCGGCGATCACAGGTGTGCACCAGAAATCGAAGAGGTGCAACGCGGAACCGACATCGGGGAACCCGCCCCACACCGCCAACGGAAGGAGGGAGAGCCCGAGGGATGCCGTCGAGTAGACGACCGCCCCTACCGCGAGCACCTTCCACCCTATGATGTACCGCCTGTCGGCAGCGGCGATCCAATAAGCGAGGAAGGGCACCAGGATCACTATGTACTGCGTCGTGGGAGGATACACCAGAACGAGAACGGCGATGAGAAGGCAATAACGCATCATCTCCCTGAACGGATCGTCGAGATCGTATCTCGCCATCCTGTAT
>ERZ1026850.152-NODE-152-length-44881-cov-14.330389_pt1 | contig 44881 bp, 41 predicted proteins | sample MGYA00380155_ERZ1026850 | MGnify/ENA primary metagenome ERZ1026850 (study PRJEB33269, sample SAMEA4719791) | human gut metagenome | biome: human-associated habitat; feature: organic feature; material: feces | place: Cameroon | collected 2013-10 ... | reverse complement strand
CGATTTTGTGTAATCAGACGATATTTCAGTTGAGTTTTAGTTTTTCATTCAAGGATTTAAGAATATTTTTCAGAAGGAATAGTATTCCTGCAGATTGGGAGGGGAGATACCGAGTTGATCAGGATTTATAAAGCACATATCAATGAGCAAACAAAAGAAATACAAACCATAAAGGAACATGCTGTAGGGACAGCACAATTAGCTCAATCGTATGGAATTCCTGCCCTGTCAGGGATGCTTTATCAGATGGGGCTTCTACATGACTGCGGAAAATACCAGTCTTCATGGCAAAGACGGATTGACGGGGAAAATATTCAGGTGGAGCATTCTATTTGCGGTGCGAAAGAAGCATGGAATTTATATGATAAAAATTTATTAGCTTATCTTATGGCATATTGTATTGCCGGGCATCATGGGGGATTGCCGGACGGAGGTAGCATTTTGGACAATTCCGGTACTGTGACACTGAACGGGCGGCTGCATAAGGAAAATGAGGACTACAGTGCTTACAAAAAGGAAATCGAAATTGAAAAACTGGACGCAGCTTCTTACATAAATTTTTTAATCAGTCACTGCGATAAGAACCTTCCTAAAATTGTGGACCAATTTGCATTTTGGACGAGATATGCGTATTCCTGTCTGGTAGATGCGGATTGGAATGACACTGCTCATTTCTGTGGGGAGGAGGAATACCGGGGGCTACATGCCGATTTTGAAAAGGCATTGCATCTGGTAGAGCATAAATTTAAATCTTTTATATGTGAAACGGAATTGCAAAAAAGCAGGGCTGCCATACAGGCGCAGGTTTTTCGGAAAATAGACGAAGATGCGGAAGTGTATCTTATGAATATGCCGACCGGAAGCGGAAAAACATTGTGCAGTGTCAAGGCAGCTTTGGAAAGGGCAATTAAGAAGCAGAAAAAACGCATTATCTACATATTTCCGTTTAACGCCATTATTGACCAGAGTGTTCAGGTTTTTACAGATATTTTTGGAAATTCATTGGAAATACTCCGGCATCAGTCCACATTTTCATATGAGGAAAATGAAGACCTGGAGGAAGATTACCGCAGAGAGGCAAAGCATGCCGTAGAAAACTGGGATGCTCCCTTTATTGTTACTACGGCTGTTCAGTTTTTTGAGTCGGTTAATAGCAATAGGCGTGGAAAACTCCGGAAAATGCACAATATGGCGGACAGTATATTGATATTTGATGAGGCACATCTCATGCCCAGAAATTATCTGCAGCCGTGTCTGCAGGCTGTGTCATATATCACAAAATATCTAAACAGTGAGGCTATGTTTCTGACAGCTACCATGCCGGATTTTGAAAAACTCTTCAGCCTTTATGCAATGAAGGAAAATAAAATATGTAATTTAATAGAAGACAAATCCCTGTTTGGAAAATTCAGGAAATGTACCTATCAATACGAGGAAAATTTATCTGCGGAAGGGCTTTTGCAAAGCATACAGAAGGAAGCCTCCGTATTGGTTATCGTTAATAAAAAGAAAACGGCAAGAGAATTGTATGAGATGGAAAAGGGGAATAAGTATCATTTATCCACTTATATGACGGCATGGGACAGAGAAAACTGCATTAACCGTATAAAGAAAGAATTGCTGCAGTTGGAAAAGGACTTCCCCAATGGAGAAACAGTACCTGAAGACAGAAAAATAAGGGTTTTTGCAACTTCTCTGGTAGAAGCAGGTGTGGACTTTGATTTTATGACTGTATATCGGGAACTGACCGGACTTGACAGTATTCTGCAGGCGGGCGGACGGTGCAACCGGGAAGGAAAAAGGAAGGATGCGGTTGTACATATTTTCAAATATGAAGAATTGTCGGGCAGAAGTGCGCCGGAGCCGGATGAAAGAAGCAGTCTGACACTTGGTTTGCTGGATGAATATGAGGATATTTCCTGTACGGAGAGCATTCTGGAATATTACAACCGCTATTATTATGTTCATTCTGAAGATATTCAGAAGTATGCCATGCATCGCTTTGCGGAAGATACACTTGGAAGTATGGATTTTCGGAGTATTCCTTTTAGGGAATACGCGGAGCAGTTTAAGATAGTGGAGTCGGAAAATACCGTATCGGTAGTGGTTCCGCAGGATGAAACATGCAGACAGATTATGGAAAGTATTAAACGAACAGGAAAAGGAAATGTCCGGGCAGTCCAGTGTTATGTATGTTCTGTCAGCAGAAAAGAATTTGAAGATTTATATAAACAACATGTGGTGGAGGATTTCAGCATCGGAATCTGGTTCCTGACCAATACAGATTATTACAACGGGGAAACGGGAATAACGTTTGAAGCAAAGGATTACATTCTGTAGTAAATAAAATGCATGAACTATGCAACAGAAGACAGTGTGCAAAATATGCGCAAATCAGCAGATTACGGAAAGGCAAGGTGAATTAATATGAGTTACGGTTTTAAGATTATGGTAGAAGGTGATTATGCATGCTTTACGAGACCAGAGTTTAAGACAGAAAGAGTAAGCTATGATGTGCCTACTCCGGGAGCCCTGGAAGGCATGCTGAAAAGTATCTACTGGAAGCCGGCAATAAGGTACGTTATCGACAAAATTGTGGTATTTCATCCGATTGAATTTGCCAATATTCGCCGCAATGAGGTGAAGGATAAGGTATTATACAGTGCCGTGAAAAATCAGATGAATGGGAAGGGGACAGACCCCTGTATTTATACCGTGGCCAGAAGAAGCCAGAGAGCGTCCATGGTTCTGAAAAATGTAAAATACGGTATAGAATTTCATTTTGAGTTGACCGGCATAAAAAATGAGAGAGAGGACGATGCGGAAAACAAGCATTATAACATAATCAAAAGACGTTTGGAAAATGGACAGTATTTTCGTACCCCTTGCCTTGGCTGCAGCGAATTTTCCGTAAAAAGACTGGAGCCGGTGGATGAATTCGATACAAATCTTATCAGCAATGCCATTCTTGATATGGGTAATACAGATTTGGGATTTATGGTCTACCGGGTTAATTTTAAAGATGGCGGTATACCTCAGAATGGTGATTGGGACAATCCCAAATTTTCAGATAAAGCCATAACGGAGTATTATCGTCCGCATATGGTTTCCGGTGTCATTGATGTGAATAAATACCTGACAATGACAAAGGCATAAGATTAACAATCAGGAAAGGAGAAAAGCAATGTTGATACAGGCACTATGTGAATACTTTGATATGTTAGCGGCAGCCGGAAAAGTCACACCCGAAGGATACAGCAAGGTAAAAATACATTATCTGGTGCACCTGACGCAGGATGGAAAAATTGATACGATTTCCAGCTATCAGAAGATAGAAAAAGTTCCGGCCGGTAAGGACAAAATAAAAGAAAAAGCGGTTCCGAGAGAAGAACTGATGCCGGAGCGAACGGAGAAGACTGCAATAGATGCTAATATAGTAGACCATAGACCATCTTATCTGTTTGGATTAAATTATGTAGATGGTGCTCTGTCACCGGCAGATAAAACGGATAAAGCCCAAAAGTCCCATGCGGAACTGGTAAAAAGCAATCTGGAATTTATAAAGGACATTGATTCACCGGTGGTGAATGCTTACCGATACTTTCTGGAAAACTGGGTACCGGAACAGGAAATACATAATGAATGTTTACTGGCGCTCGGAAAGGATTATTCTAAATCAAATTATATTTTCTGCCTGAAAGGAAGACCGGACTTATTGCTGCATCAGGATGCGGCACTGAAGGAAAAATGGGAGAAAATGAACAAATCAGAAGAAGGGGAAATACCCTGGATAGCCCAGTGCGGCATTACCGGTGAAATTACGGAGATAGAGAGAATTCATAGAAAGATAAGAGGAATAGTCGGTGGAGATCCAACAGGTTCTGTATTAATAGGGTTCAATAATGCATCGGAAAGATCTTATGGGACAGAACAGGCATATAACAGCAATATCTCTAAAACCGCTATGAAAAAGTATACGGGAGCATTGAATTATCTGTTGAGTTCTCCCCGGCATAAAGCTCTTATTGATGATATGACGGTTGTTTTCTGGGCTATGAATGCCAGCGAAAACAGTGAGGATATTCTGAATGCCATGCTGTTTGGAGAGGCGCAGGGTACCGGTGGCATTTCGGCAGAACAGACGAATTTACTGCTGCGGCAGGTTTTAGAAAATGTTGGAAATGCAGCAGTCACAGATAAGACCCTGTTGTCTTTTGAAAATATTGACCCAAATGTGGATTTTTATATGGTCGGTCTGAAACCGAATTCTTCAAGAGTGGCTATTAAATTTATTTATCGGAAGAAATATGGGGAAATCCTTGGAAATATTGCAAAATTTCAGCGGGATATGCAGGTCACGGAGCATGGCGAACCGGTGTATATGAACAAAATCAAAAAAGAACTTGTATCACCGAAGAGCTCCGATAAAAATGTAGACTCTGCCATGATGGCAAAATTTTTTGAAGCCATTTTATACAATACCAATTGCCCGTATATACTGCTGGATACCATAGTCAGAAGAATAAGAACGGATTTGTATATGGGAGAGGTAAGAGCAGGCATTCTGAAAACCTGTATCAATAGAAGTAACAAAAATAAGGAGGAACAAATCACAATGGCATTAAATGAAGAAAGCACCAATCAGGCGTATTTGTGCGGAAGACTTTTTGCAGTTCTGGAAGCCTTGCAGAAGGATGCGCTGGGAAAGTTAAATCGAACTATCAAGGATGCCTATTTTTCATCAGCATCCATGACACCGGCGATGGTATTTCCCAAGCTAATCAGGTTATCCCAGAACCATCTGAAAAAAGCAAAACATCCGGATACTTACAATAAGCAGATTGGAGAGATAATGGACAAGTTGCAGGAGAAATTCCCTAAGAGATTATCCTTACAGGAGCAGGGAAGATTTGAAATCGGTTACTACCAGCAATGGCAAAGTGAACCCGAGAAAAACGCAGACAAACAGAACGCAGAGGAGGAAAAATAGTATGGCCCTGAATAACAGATATGATTTTGTAATGATTTTTGATGTGGAAAACGGAAATCCAAACGGAGACCCTGATGCGGGAAATGCTCCCAGAATAGATGCAGAGTCTGGATTAGGATATGTAACAGATGTATGCTTAAAGCGTAAAATCAGAAATTACGTTGAATTATGCAAGGAAGGGGAGCCGGGTTACAATATTCTGGTAAAACCGGACAAATTTCTGAACGCAAAATTTACCGCAGCCTATGATGCAGAGGGTATTGCCCATGGCAAGGGAAAAAATAAAAATGCAGATGACGTGAAGAAAGCAAGAGATTATATGTGCCGTACCTATTTTGACGTAAGGGCATTCGGTGCGGTAATGTCAACCGGCGATGACCCTTGCGGTATCGTCAGAGGACCGGTTCAGATTAATTTTGCCAGAAGTATTTCTCCTATCAATATTCAGGAGGTTACTATTACCAGACAGGCAAGAACTACGGAGGAAAGAAGCGAAACAGGTGATACGGAAATGGGAAAGAAGAGCGTTGTTCCGTATGCCTTATACAAAGCAGAAGGATATGTTTCGGCGGCTTTGGCAAACAAGGTAACCAATCTTTCAGAGGAAGATTTGAATTTGTTATGGGATGCCATTGTCAATATGTTTGAAAATGACCATAGCGCAGCCCGCGGAAAAATGTGTATGAGAAAGCTTTATGTGTTTAAGCACAGTAATGTATTGGGAAATTGTCCTTCTCATATTTTGTTCGATAAAATCAGAATTACGGAACATTTTGATTTAGCTCCGAGAAGCTTTTCCGATTACGAAATATGCGTAGATAAGGAGATACCGGACGGAGTAACGTTACTGGAGAAAATTTAAATGACGGACAGGGAAATAGCTATCAGGTCCGTTCAGCATTTTTTATACTGCCCACATCGCTGGGGTCTTCTGGAAATTGATTGTGCGTGGAGTGAAAATGTTTTTGTTACAAAGGCTAATTTACTGCATGAACGGGTACATAATCCGGATAAGCATTATACGGCGAACGGAAAGAGGGTATTTACTTCTGTGAAGGTGTTCAACAATCTTCCCAAGTATAATTTATATGGGGTAACAGATTGTATAGAGCTGACGGAAAGCAAGAACGGAGTACCGATTTCCGGGCTCCCCGGTAAATATAATCTGTGTATTGTAGAATATAAACCAACAAAACCGAAAAATAAGGATTACCATGAAGAGGACTTTGTGCAGGTCTTTACACAGAAGCTGTGTGTGGATTATGTATTTGGCTGTGATAGTGATGCGGTTTTATACTATGCAGATGTGAAAAAACGGGTGAAACTTCCGGTAAAAGAACAATTTCAGGAGTGTAATAAAAGGCTGCTGCAGGTTTTGGAGGAAATGCGGGAGCGACTTGATAGCGGAGCAATACCGGAAATACGTGTAGGACAAAACTGCAATGGCTGTTCCCTGAAAGAAGTATGCATGCCTATGAAGAAAAAGCCGGTAAGTTTTCTGGACTCCTTAAATAAAATTCGTCTTCAAGAGAATGATGAGGATGTGTTATACGAAACAGAGGAAAATTAATGAGAAAGCTGTTGAATACTCTTTATATTACAAATGAACATGCTTATCTTGCCCTGGACGGAGAAAATTTCGTCTGCAGAATAGACGGTGAAGAAAAACTGCGGATACCTTTTGATAATATAGAGGGCATTGTCTGTTTTAATTATGTGGGATGTTCTCCGGCTCTTATGGGAAAATGTGTGCAAAATACAGTTGCGCTCAGTTTTCTTTCCCCACAGGGAAAATTCCTGGCGAAGGTATGTGGGGAAACGAAAGGTAATGTTTTTCTGAGAGTTGCGCAGATTGATAAATTCCGGGAAGACGGAATTACTCTGGCAAGAAATACCATGGCTGCCAAATTCAGCAACACCATTCAGTTAATCCGCAGGTCATTACATGATAATCCTTCCCTGAGAGAAAAGGAAGAAATACGTCAGGCAATGGTAATGTTAGATACGGGAATAGAAAATGTTCTTCAGGCGGAAAGCATAGAGTCCATACTTGGTATTGAGGGAAATTGTGCACAGGCATACTTTTCTGTTTTTGATAACCTTATTACGAGTAAACAGACGTCTCTTATGTTTTCTGTCAGGACAAAGCATCCACCGTTAGATGAAGTAAATGCTTTATTGTCGTTCGTGTATACACTACTGACAAATGAATATGCATCCGCTCTGGAAACTGTAGGTCTGGATAGCTATATTGGATTTTGTCATGCGCTCCGGAGCGGAAGAAGTTCTCTGGCATGTGATTTGGTGGAGGAAGCGCGGTGTATAGCGGAGCGCTTTATTTTAACAGTTATTAATTTACAGATAGTGGATACGGATGACTTTGACAAACAGATATCCGGTGCGGTCTGGTTGAACGAAGACGGTAGAAGAAAGGTTTTGACCAAATGGCAGGAAAAAAAACGAACCGACTTTTTGCATCCGTACTTAAAGCAGAAAATTCCCGTGGGGTTACTGCCATATGTGCAGTGCAATCTGCTTGCAAAGTATGTGCGCGGTGACATTCCCGAGTACCCTGCGCTTTTAATCAAATAGGTGAATTGCGATGATGGTTTTAGTGAGTTACGATGTAAGCACGATGGATGCAGCCGGTAAAAATCGGCTGCGAAAGGTGGCGAAAGAATGCCAAAATCATGGTCAGAGAGTTCAGAACTCTGTATTTGAGATGAATTTGGATTACTCGACCTTCTTAAAAACAAAAGACCGTCTGCTAAAATTGATTGATGAAAAGCAGGACAGTCTGCGCTTTTATTATTTAGGCAATAATTGGGAGCACCGGGTTGAGCATATCGGCGCAAAGCCAACCTATAACCCAGAAGGTGTAATCATTATCTGATTAGTGCATGCGAACCTCAGATGATTAAAAAACAATACCAGGTTCGCCCCCAGGCGGAGAAACTTTGTCAGAAAAAAACAGAAATATATATTTGTTAAAAAGTCTGTCTCTTGTATATGGTGGCATGATTGCAAAGAAAACACAAAATATTGCGGTCATGCCTCGCAAGAGGCATGTGAGTAGAAACCTGGCTATGAAATTCCTTTTGATGAGTATGGTTCGTCATGCCTCGCAAGAGGCATGTGAGTAGAAACCTATGGTAAAGCCGTTCAGTACGGTGACAAAGTTGTCATGCCTCGCAAGAGGCATGTGAGTAGAAACCAAGTGGTGTATCAGTTTCTTATACGTTGCATCGTCATGCCTCGCAAGAGGCATGTGAGTAGAAACCTAAAAGATGAAATACTGCAGTAATAACATAACCGTCATGCCTCGCAAGAGGCATGTGAGTAGAAACTACACCAGACTTTTTTATTGTTATAACGAAAGAAGTCATGCCTCGCAAGAGGCATGTGAGTAGAAACATTATTTTATCGACTTCAAAGCAACGGATTTTGGTCATGCCTCGCAAGAGGCATGTGAGTAGAAACGTATGTGCCCTGTTCTCTTTTGGTCTTGTCCAGGTCATGCCTCGCAAGAGGCATGTGAGTAGAAACTGCCAGATATACTTAAGTATGTTTCTATCTGCCGTCATGCCTCGCAAGAGGCATGTGAGTAGAAACATTTTCGTATTCTTGAAAGTGTAAGGGCGCTGTGCGTCATGCCTCGCAAGAGGCATGTGAGTAGAAACATTCCGCCGTAAAAGGGAATACATCCAATGTATCGTCATGCCTCGCAAGAGGCATGTGAGTAGAAACCACGTATGTCAAAACCGTATAAAAATTTTTTCAAAGTCATGCCTCGCAAGAGGCATGTGAGTAGAAACTTATCCAATCATCCGCGATTGCCAAGGCCTCATGTCATGCCTCGCAAGAGGCATGTGAGTAGAAACTACCAATTCGGGATTGGCTGCATATTCCAGTTCGTCATGCCTCGCAAGAGGCATGTGAGTAGAAACTTATATACTTCTGTTTCATGCAGAACCATTCTGGTCATGCCTCGCAAGAGGCATGTGAGTAGAAACCCCGTATGGTGTCAAGGAGCTGGTTGCAGCTTCGTCATGCCTCGCAAGAGGCATGTGAGTAGAAACTTGTAGCAGTAGCCTGCGCATTGTCTGCGGCGCTGTCATGCCTCGCAAGAGGCATGTGAGTAGAAACGTATACGGCCTTGAATTTATGCTCGCCGGCAATGGTCATGCCTCGCAAGAGGCATGTGAGTAGAAACCGATTTCAACAGCTTTTTTTCTTGCGCTAAACCGTCATGCCTCGCAAGAGGCATGTGAGTAGAAACCAAAACCTATGACGACAGCATCATATATACGAACGTCATGCCTCGCAAGAGGCATGTGAGTAGAAACTGCGGGTGGCTTTCCGCGCTTGCTTGACGCTTGCGGTCATGCCTCGCAAGAGGCATGTGAGTAGAAACCGCCTGCATTGCCAATTTGAAGTTAAGCTTCTTCGTCATGCCTCGCAAGAGGCATGTGAGTAGAAACCGATGATAGGCGCAAGGTCAAGAAGTGACTTTTGTCATGCCTCGCAAGAGGCATGTGAGTAGAAACTGCTTCCTGCATTGCTTTAATCAGCTTCTTGCCGTCATGCCTCGCAAGAGGCATGTGAGTAGAAACGAGTAACTGGATTTCTTCATCTGTAAGCTCTTTCGTCATGCCTCGCAAGAGGCATGTGAGTAGAAACTGCCACTGACCCGCGCAAGGTGATTTCCGCACAGAGTCATGCCTCGCAAGAGGCATGTGAGTAGAAACTTATAGAATACACCCTTGCGCCTAAAATGTCAACGTCATGCCTCGCAAGAGGCATGTGAGTAGAAACGTTGGAATATAGCGCTAAAGCGTGGGTATTTCGTCATGCCTCGCAAGAGGCATGTGAGTAGAAACTAACTTCCACTGGTTATGTTCGCCGCGAAGCCCGTCATGCCTCGCAAGAGGCATGTGAGTAGAAACTATAGCGCGGACGCTTTGACGGTGGAAGAGTAGTCATGCCTCGCAAGAGGCATGTGAGTAGAAACCGATGATAGGCGCAAGGTCAAGAAGTGACTTTTGTCATGCCTCGCAAGAGGCATGTGAGTAGAAACAACGACTACTTCGCCCATTTTGGCGGCGGTAAAGTCATGCCTCGCAAGAGGCATGTGAGTAGAAACACGAAGTCATGCCAGGAAGGGGATTTCCTTACCGAAGTCATGCCTCGCAAGAGGCATGTGAGTAGAAACCGTACACAGGGTGAGCGCCTTGTCATACAGACGTCGTCATGCCTCGCAAGAGGCATGTGAGTAGAAACCCTACAGGTGCCCGCCAGCGCCAAGTAAATGAAGTCATGCCTCGCAAGAGGCATGTGAGTAGAAACTTGTATATACCAAGGAATGAACAAGGTGGCGTTGGTCATGCCTCGCAAGAGGCATGTGAGTAGAAACGACACCCTAAAAAGCATCCGTTATATTTGATATGTCATGCCTCGCAAGAGGCATGTGAGTAGAAACATGGATATGGATAATATTCAAATAAACACCGGCGTCATGCCTCGCAAGAGGCATGTGAGTAGAAACCATTGTTTCCGCCGGACACATCAGCACCAGCATCCCCGTCATGCCTCGCAAGAGGCATGTGAGTAGAAACTCCCTGCTGCTCCGCAATGGGTTTACATGCAGTGTCATGCCTCGCAAGAGGCATGTGAGTAGAAACGGATGTGATTTTACGAACAGTCCGGCGGCGGTGTCATGCCTCGCAAGAGGCATGTGAGTAGAAACCTGCAGCATGTAAATCCATTCCATTCCCGGAAAGTCATGCCTCGCAAGAGGCATGTGAGTAGAAACACCGAGGAAATGAACCCCGAGGAAGAGACTAAGCGTCATGCCTCGCAAGAGGCATGTGAGTAGAAACGAGAAATCGACGGATCAGTTATGCAGTGAGTTTTCCGTCATGCCTCGTAAGAGGCATGTGAGTAGAAAATTTATACACATAAAAATATGGTATCCAATGAGTATGATTCTCTGAGTATAGCAGCATATTTCAAGATGTTCTTGAGAAAAATGTGTCAATCAATCCTGACAACATCAGTACGATAAATAAAGATGCAACAGTGCTGGCAAATAAATATGTAGAGGTTCAGAAAGATGATAAAAATTCCTGTGTGTTTTTCGTGCATACATTATAGCTTTGAAAATAAAACTTGTCCGGCTCATCCAGAGGGAGTACCGGGGAATGAGAGATATCGTATTTACACACATTAAAAAGCAGATTCTCAAACCCTGATACATGTCAATTATGACCCGCAGGAAACGTCTGAAAACGTAGTTGAGCAATCTGCTTCTTCTTAAGATAATAAACGGTTTTAAATTTGATGTCAATATACAGTTGCAATTATGATATTTTGAAGGATAAACAAAAATTAAGTAAACACACCCCACTCCTTTACATTAAAAGAATAACTGATGTATAATGCCAACATAACAAAAAGAGAATATTCTGAAGTAGAGATTGCGGTGGATGTTAATATGATTATTCAAATCCCGGGGATAACATAACCGTTGTCGGGCACCAGGGCGGATAGCCGCCTGGATGAAATAAAAGTTCATAGGATTTGCACTTCAAACACGGACAGAAAGGAGGCCCCCATGCAGTTACCTTATTCAGAAGAACTGAATATCGGATATTTAAGCAGGCTGTTTGACAACACCACCAACTGCTATAAGTTTTTCTGGTTTCAAGCAATTTTGCGGAAAGTAGACGATGCTCATTGCAGGTTTACCTTTGACGAACTGATTAATGAAATGATTGCGGATGCCTGGTATATGGTAACAGAGTGCCACCTGAGACTGGGACCGCTCGGCATCACGGACAACCTGGAAGAAGTCGTGAAATACATATATGAAAAGTATGGGTTTCCGTCAGCAGAAAAAAGGGAGAAGATACTGGAATTCTTGCAAACAACGGATGATAGGAAAATTGCTAAGTATAAATCGGATTTAACTCTGAATGTGCCTTACAGGTTGCAGGTTCCCTTTTATGATGAAATCAATATTGAGAAAAATATGTGGAACGGTTCCAAACAGATCTTAACCCGGGAAATCAACCGCCAAAAAAGACTGATGTATTATTTTACCTTAATCTCCGGGCTGGGCACGGTAATTGAAGTAGACAGTTTATGGGCAGAATATCTTTGCCGGCACAAAGAGATTTTGAAGGCATGGACGCAGCTCAAACTGATTCAGTATCTTCAAAATAAGAATCCCAGTGTGCCGGGGATTGCGGACAAATTAGAGGCCCCTGAGTCAAGGAATATAGAGCGCGTGAGAAAATACTGGAAGCTGATCATAGAAATCGAGCCCTCTTTGAAAGACATATACGGAGAGGTAACTTTAGGGGAGGAGAACATTTCTGTGGATCATTTTGTTCCATGGCAGTATGTGGCGCATGATGAGTTGTGGAATCTGCATCCTACGACAAAGTCCATAAACAGCAGTAAGAGCAATTCGCTGCCGTCATGGACGCTGTATTTTCGGCCTCTCGGGGAATTGGAGTATCAGGCATACGAATTGAAAGGCCGGAACGAGACGGTGGCACAGGAGTTTCAAAAGATAGCGCCGTATCATTTGAATAATCAGGAAATCAGAAACCGGTTGTATGCAGACGGACTGGACAGGCAGACTTTTATAGAAAGATTGGAGCATGTGGTAAAACCGGTTTATGAATCGGCGCAAATGGCAGGATTTAAGGAGTGGGTTTACGATGGCGGTAAAAGTATATAACAAGCTGGTAAGAGACAAAATTCCGGAGATTATTGAGGCGGACGGAAGAAGCTGCAAAACGGAAATTCTTTCAAAAGAAGAGTATCTGAAAATGGTGGATGCCAAGCTGGATGAAGAGCTGGCAGAGTATCACAAGGATCAGAACATAGAAGAACTGGCAGATTTACTGGAAGTACTTTTCGCTGCTGCTGAGGCAAGAGGATATTCTGCAGAAGAGCTGGAAAGGGTGAGGGCAGTAAAAGCCGAAGAACGGGGAGCCTTCAAAAAGAGAATTTTACTGAAGGAAGTAGAGTGAAAAGGGTAGAGTAAAAAAATAATTTTTTTTCTCAAAAGGTATTGACAATTTGGCAGTCTTTATGTAAAATAACCACTGTTGTGACGCAAAGATTTGATTTGCCCAGATAGCTCAGTTGGTAGAGCAGAGGACTGAAAATCCTCGTGTCACTGGTTCGATTCCGGTTCTGGGCACTTTAAATGTGCGGGTGTAGTTCAATGGTAGAACACCAGCCTTCCAAGCTGGATACGTGGGTTCGATTCCCATCACCCGCTTGAAATTCTTAATATATGAGAATTTCATAACAATTAATTTCATACCTTCTTGTAATGCAGGATATTTCCTGTATTTCATATGCGCGAGTGGCTCAGCGGTGGAGCACCTCCTTGCCAAGGAGGGGGTCGCGGGTTCGATTCCCGTCTCGCGCTCTCGAAAACCCTTGAAGCTATTGATTTTCAAGGGTTTTTTGTTGTACGCTAAGGGACATACAAATTTAATCTATCATTTTCTTTATTTTGTGTCAATGAATTCTTATTATCTTCCGTTTTCTGCGTAAGTCCCTACACATCCATCCCATACTTTTTCAAATCCACTTTTCCGTCCACTACTTCGATGCCGTCGGCCTCTAAAAGCTGTGCCTGTCTGCCTGCGCCGCCGAAAGCAAATTCGCCGGACAGCTCTCCCTTGGAATTGACTACCCGGTAGCAGGGAATGTTGGCGGGGTCCGGGTTATGGTGCAGGGCGTTGCCGACGGCGCGTGCCATTCGGCTGTTTCCGGCCAATACGGCAACCTGACCATAGGTAGCAACCTTACCCCTGGGGATTTTCTTTACTGCTTCATAGATGCGTGTTGCGGCAGTGTTGACAGTCAGGTCGTAGCTCTCCGCAATCATGCGGCAGATTTCTTCATCGGGAACGGTACCGTCCAGAATAACGGTATTCCAATGCTCCTTGTTCTGATGCCAGCCGGGCACGACGGAGGCGTAGGCGCTTCGCCAGAAATCCCGCCATTCCGGGGAAACCTTTACATTCAGATTGATAAAACCGTTTCTTTCATATGTCCAGAGAAATACCTTCCTGCTGCCTTCTGTCCGCACCAGCTGCCAGTTGGGGTCATGAAAGGGGGCATCCTGGTAGGCGCCCGGAAAGGACAGCCCATAGCTTAAAGCTTCTTCTCTTGTTGTCATATTCTTATTACTCCTTTCCCAACCATTAGAAAAGAATCCTTATGTAAAAAAAGAATTCCTTAGAATAACACCATTATATTGCATATGGTAAAAGGATTCCAGTATTTTAACGAAACCGTTATTATGGTATAATCAGGATTACATGAGCGCGAGAGAACCGGAAGAAATATATTTAAGCGGGAAAGGCGGCGGAACATGAAAATAGCACTGGTTTCGGATACCCATGGCGTATGCCGGGAGGAGCTGCTGACGCAGATTAAGAAATGTGATTACCTCATTCATGTGGGGGATTTTGACAGGGAACACGTATATAACACTCTGCAGGAACTGGGCGTACCCATGTATGCGGTGCGCGGAAACTGTGACAGGGGCGATTGGGCGACTTACCTGCATGAATTTTTAGCGGTGCCCATAGGCGGAAAAATGTTTTATCTGGTGCACAACCAGATGGATCTGCCCTATGATTTAACGGATGCGGATTTTATTGTTTACGGGCACACGCATGTGTTTGCACATATGGAAAGGCACGGCAAGGTCTATATCAATCCCGGAACGGCGGGGCAGGACAGGGGCGACGGAAAAAGCATGGCAATCCTGATACTGGAGGACGGAAAGTACCGCCTGGAGCGGATTTACCTGTAAAAAACCACTTGAAACAAAAGGCTTTACGATAGGAATGTCGGGGAAAACGGCAGCCTGCGGTTAAGCAAATGTGCCCTTCCTTTTCAGCCGGAAATAATAGGCGAAGCCCACGATATCCGCAATCGCCCAGCCGATGGGAATAGCAGCCCAGATGCCGGTTTCCCCAAAGGGAGCGGACAGAATATAAGCCAATACGACGCGGAGTCCCAGAGAAATGGCGGTCAGTATGACAGACATGCCGGGACGGTTGACGGCGCGGTAGAAGCCGTACAGTAAAAACAGGCAGCCGATACCCATGTAGAAAAAGCCTTCCACACGCAGGTAGCGTACTCCGGCGGCGAGAACGGCGGTTTCTTCCGCTTTGACAAAGATGCGCATGAGAGGATGGGCAAACAGGCAGACCAATAAGGACAACACGCAGGAAAAGCCGGCGCTTACCAGTACGGCTTTCTGAAATCCCTTGCGAAGCCGTCCGGTTTCTCCGGCGCCGTAATTCTGGGCGGTAAAGGTGGAAAAGGCATTGCCGAAATCCTGCACGGGCAGATAGGCAAAGGTATCGATTTTGACTCCGGCGGCAAAGGCAGCCATGATGACGGGACCGAAGCTGTCCACCAGACGCTGTACCAGGAGAATGCCGAAATTCATGGCGGACTGCTGGAGGCAGGTCATGAGGGAAAGACTGCAGATTTCCCGGATAATGTCGTTGTCCCAGCGGAAAGAAGCGGGACGCAGGTCGGGACATTTGAGGGCTACATACAGAAACAGTCCGATGCCCGCCACATACTGGGCAATCACGGTGGCAGCGGCGGCGCCTGCGATGCCGAAGGGCAGTACCATAACGAACAACAAATCCAGGCCGATGTTCAAAAAGGCGGAAATGCCGAGAAACCAGAGAGGTGTCACGGAGTTGCCGATAGCACGCAGCAGGCAGGAGAAAAAGTTATACAAAAAGGTCGCTACGAGACCCGCAAAAATAATCAAAAGATATTCCCGCATGGAGGCATACAATTCCGGGGGTATCTGTAAAAAGATAAGAATCGGATCAAGGAACACATAAATTAGAAGATTGAGAAACAGGGTAATGCCGAATATGAGTAAAAAGGCATGCACCACGGCGCTGCGCAGGGCATACATGTCCTTTTTTCCGAAATATATGGAAAACAGAGCGCCGGCGCCCAGGGAAAGCCCTAAAAAAATCGAAGTTAAAAAGGTCATGAGGCTGTAGGCGGAACCTACCGCCGCCAGGGCATCTTTTCCCAGCACCTGTCCGACGATCAGGGTGTCGGCAATATTGTAAAACTGCTGGAGCAGGTTGCCGGCAATCATGGGCAGGGCAAACAGGAGCAGCCCCTTTGTAATGTTTCCTTTTGTCATATCACGGTACATTTTTTTCCCTCTTTTCCGAAGTAAAGATATCATGAAGTATAATACAGGAAAGTTAAAAAGGCAAACATGCCGGTAAAAGTGCTCGGAAATTGCCATAAAACTGGTGATTTCCGCAGGTTTATCCTTGACAGAATTCCCTTGGTATTATACTGTTAAGGCAATATATCGTTTTGTATACAAAAGCAGTAAGACGGTGGCTGCGTTAGAGGGAAACGGAAGGGCAACGGACTGCTTTCAGACAGAAAAAAAGGGAAAGGTTAAAATAAAAATATGGGTATCAGAATAGGAATCGATATCGGCAGCAGCACGACCAAAATTGTGGCATTTGAGCAGGAAAAAATGCTGGCTCCCATGGTGGTCAGGGCGGACAGCCAGGTGGCTTCCCTGTACGGCGCGTTCGGACGGTATCTTTATGAGAATAATCTGGAGCTTTCCGACGTGGACGGTGTATATATCACCGGCGTGGGAAGCAAGTATGTGGATAAGCCGGTGTACGGACGCCCGACCTACAAGGTGGACGAGTTTGAAGCCACCGGCACGGGCGGTTATTATCTGACGGATAAAAAGGAAGTTATCGTAGTCAGCATGGGCACCGGCAGCTTTTTTGTAAAAGTAACGGAAACGGAAATGAAGCATTTAGGCGGTGTGGGCTTAGGCGGCGGAACTATCTGCGGTCTTTCCGCCATCACCCTCGGTACTTCTGATATTCATGAAATTTCTGCCCTGTCCCGCAAGGGTGATGTGGCAAAAATCGACTTGCGCGTAGGCGATTTGTCCAAGGAGAAACTGCCGGGACTGAATCTGGATGTTACGGCATCCAACTTCGGCAAGGCGGACTCCCAGTCAAGACCTGAGGATGTGGCAGCCGGAATTGTGCACATGGTAATTGAAAATATCTGCCAGACAGGCATCTTGGCCTCCGCCAACACCGGCATTAAAGAGTACATACTCATAGGCGGTCTGACAAAATTCTTTGAATGCCGCCAGATTATAGAGGCGTTTAAAAATCTCTGGGATGTGGAAATCACTATCCCTGAGTATTCGGATTACGCCACGGCAATAGGCGCGGTCATCGCGGACAACGAGGCGCAGAAAATCGAGTAAAGATGCTGACAGCAGGCGTTACAGGAAATGCAGTAAAAACCACCGACAGCAGGCATTGCGGAAAATGCAGCGTAAAAAGACGGCGGACAAGTAGGGGGAAGCTTTGAAAAGACGTTACAAAGTATTGACAGCACTTCTGTTGGTTTTCATCATGGGAAGTGCAGTAAGCGGATGCGGTGCGGATACGGATACAGAGACGGGTGTGCCGCCCTATCAGATATGGGAGCCGCTTGAGCCGAAGAACAATGCGGCAGCCGGGGATGCGGATAATAATTCTCCGGAGCAGGCAGACGGCGCACAGGGTGAAAATGCCGGGCAGGATGCGGCCGGCAAGGGGGATAAGGGACAAACGGGAGAAACTGTTTCTGACGGAAATGTCACAATAACGATTTCCGCAGCCGGTGATGTGACTCTCGGAAATCACCAGAATCAGGAATATGCCTATTCCTTCCGGCAGAAGTATGATGAAGAGGGAGATGCGTACTTCCTGGAAAATGTGAAGGATATCTTTGAGGATGATGACATGACTGTCGTAAATTTTGAAGGTACCTTAACCTATGCCGAAGAGAGAAGAGAAACTACTTATAATATGAAGGGAGACCCTTCGTACATTCAGATCCTGAATGACGGCAGTGTGGAGGCTGTGGGCTTCGCCAACAACCACTGCATGGATTATCTGCAAAAGGGTCATGACGATACGGTGGACTGCTTTAAGGAAGCGGGGCTTACCTATGCCTACGATGCGGTTACCGGCATTTATGAAACCAAGGGCATTAAAATCGGGCTGATTGCCGTCAATGAGGTGGAGCAGGGCGCCGCCGTGGAAAAAATTATCCAGAGCGACATAGACTCTTTAAGAGAACAGGACGCGGACCTTATTATTGTCTGCTGTCACTGGGGAATTGAAAGCGAAACGCAGCCGGAGGATTACCAGAAGGTTCTTGGCAGGAAGTGTGTGGACTGGGGAGCGGATTTAGTGCTCGGCAGCCATCCCCATGTTCTGCAGGGCATAGAGGTGTATCAGGGTAAATTTATTGTCTACAGCCTGGCGAATTTCTGCTTTGGCGGAAACCGCAATCCCAAGGATAAGGACACCATGATTTTCCGGCAGCAGTTTACATTTGTGGACGGCGTGAAGCAGGAAGATACCGTGGGAAGGGTCATTCCCTGTTCGGTTTCATCGGTGACGGGGCTCAACGATTTCCGGCCCACACCGGCGGAGGGCGACGAATATACCCGCATTTTACAGAAAATACAGGACTACAGCAGCCCGTTCGGCACGTATTTTGACTCGGACGGCTGGTATGTGGCGCAGTGACAGGAATTTGGATGAAAACAGTATAGAATGAAAAGGCAGCGGAACAGCAAGAGTCTGCATGAGAAAGAAAGGCAGCAGAACAGCAAGAGCCTGCATGTGAAGGAAAGGAAGAAGGCTACGATGAAAGAAACGGTTTTGGCAAAATTTGCAGAAGTATTTGGCAGCGCGGAGGGCGCAAGAGTCTTTTTTGCACCGGGACGTGTGAATTTAGTCGGGGAGCATACGGACTATAACGGCGGTCACGTTTTCCCGTGTGCGCTGACCATCGGTACTTACGGTGTTGTCCGCAGAAGAGAGGACAGAAAACTCCGTTTTTATTCCATGAATTTTGAAAATCTGGGGGTTATCGAGTCTTCCCTGGATGATTTGAAGCCTTATAAGGAGGCGGACTGGACGAACTATCCCAAGGGTGTGATGTGGGCATTTGAGGAAAAAGGCATGAAAATTCCCGCAGGTATGGACATTTTACTGAACGGCAACATCCCCAACGGCTCCGGCCTTTCTTCTTCCGCTTCCGTGGAAGTGCTGACGGGCGCCATTCTGCGTGCGTTGTTTGGCTTTGAAGTAAGCAATCAGGAGCTGGCTTTAATCGGTCAGTTCTCCGAAAATAAGTTCAACGGCGTCAACTGCGGTATCATGGACCAGTTCGCCATTGCCATGGGTAAAAAAGGTCATGCCATTTTCTTGGACACGGCGGATTTATCCTATGAATATGCGCCGGTTGCACTGGAAAATGCCAGAATTGTCATTGCGTGCTCCAACAAGAAGCGCGGTCTGGGTGACTCCAAGTACAACGAAAGAAGAAGCGAGTGCGAAGAAGCGCTGGCGAACATCCGGAAGCATATGGACATTAAATCCCTCGGCGATTTGACCGAAGAGCAGTTTGAAGAAGCGAAGAAGTACATTACCCGTGAGGTCTGCGTCAGACGTGCCAGACATGCGGTTACAGAAAATCAGCGTACCGTAAAAGCGGTTGCGGCTCTGAAGGCAAATGACATTGTTCTTTTCGGCAGACTGATGAATGCTTCCCACGACTCTCTGCGTGATGATTACGAAGTGACCGGCATCGAGCTGGACACTCTGGTGGAAGAAGCCAGAAAAATTGACGGTGTTGTCGGTTCCCGTATGACGGGTGCCGGTTTCGGCGGTTGTACGGTCAGCATTGTAAAAAATGATGCCATTGATAAATTTAAGGAAGAAGTCGGCAGGGCATATGCGGACAAAATCGGTTATGCGGCAGATTTTTATGTAGTGGAAATCGGCGACGGTCCGGTGGAACTGTAGGGTAGGTGCGGATTTTATATGATACAGAATGCAATCAGACGGCTGGTGCAGTACGGACTGCAGACCGGCCTTGTAGAAAAAGAGGACGAAATTTATACAACAAACAGGCTTATTGAACTGTTCGGACTGGACAGCCCGGAGGCTCAAGGAGAGCAGGCAGGCGGAGCCGCACAAAGCCAGATAAAAACTGCTGATGAAGCTTGCCACGGACATGCCTGCACCGCGGGAGAAACGTCCCGGACACAGGTCGACGAGACCGGCAACTTGGAGGGCATCTTAAAAGAGATGCTGGACTATGCGGCAGAAAAAGGAATGCTTGCGGCAGACAGCGTGGTTTACCGGGATTTGTTTGATACGAAAATCATGGGGCTTCTGATGCCGCGTCCCAGCGAAGTCATCCGGAAGTTCTACGATTTATACAAGGAGGTTTCTCCCGAAGCGGCTACGGATTACTACTATGATTTAAGCAGAAATTCGGATTACATCCGCCGCTACCGGATTGCAAGGGATAAAAAGTGGGTGACGCCTACCGAATACGGTGATCTGGATATTACCATCAATTTATCCAAACCGGAAAAAGACCCCAAGGCCATTGCGGCAGCGAAAAATGCGCCCCAGTCGGGCTATCCGAAGTGCCTGCTCTGCAAGGAAAACGAAGGCTATGCAGGCAGGGTAAACCATCCCGCACGCCAGAACCACCGCATTATTCCGGTGACCATCAACGGTTCACGGTGGGGCTTCCAGTATTCTCCTTATGTATATTACAATGAGCACTGCATCGTTTTTAATTCGGAGCATGTTCCTATGAAAATCGAGCATGCCACGTTTTGCAAGCTCTTTGATTTTGTAAAGCAGTTCCCGCATTATTTTGTGGGCTCCAATGCGGATCTGCCGATTGTGGGCGGTTCCATTTTAAGCCACGACCATTTCCAGGGCGGTCATTACGAATTTGCCATGGCGAAAGCGCCGGTGGAGGAAACCTTCCGGGCAGCAGGCTTTGAAGATGTGGAAGCAGGCATTGTGAAGTGGCCCATGTCCGTTATCCGTTTGAGCGGCACCGATACGGACAGAATTATTGCGCTGGCGGATAAAATTCTGGCAAACTGGAGAGGTTATACGGACGAGGAAGCCTTTATTTATGCGGAAACGGACGGCGAACCTCACAACACCATTACCCCCATTGCCAGAAAACGAGGGGATAAATACGAATTGGACCTGGTTCTCCGCAACAACATCACAACGGCGGAGCATCCGCTGGGTGTATATCATCCACATGCGAAGCTGCACCATATCAAGAAAGAAAACATCGGTCTGATTGAGGTTATGGGTCTGGCGGTTCTGCCTGCCCGGTTGAAGCAGGAGCTGGCGGACTTAAAGGATGCCATTCTTGCCGGTAAGGATTTGCGGGCATCGGAAGAGCTTTGCAAGCATGCGGACTGGGTGGAGGAATTTTTACCCAAATACACCGTAACGGCGGACAATATCGAGGGCATTTTAGAAAAAGAAGTGGGTCTTGTGTTTGCGGAAGTCCTTACGGATGCCGGCGTTTACAAGCGCACGCCTGAGGGCAGAAGGGCATTCCACAGATTTCTTGCTACATTGGAGTAATTATGTTAAAACAATTTACAAAATATGTTCTGCAAAGTGTTGCCGGAATGGTGGGCATTTCTGTCTACATTCTGGCAGACACTTTCTTTATCTCCCTGTATTCCGGTGCGGACGGGCTGGCCGTCTTAAATCTGATTTTGCCGGTATTCGGCCTGGTATATGCCATTGGCGCCATGATCGGCATCGGCTCGGCTACCCGGTACCGTATCAGCAAGGCGAAGGGGGAACCGGTGGATTTTTATTTTACACAATCCGTTTTGTGCAGTGTGCTGTGCAGCATTCCGTTTATCCTTATCGGTATTTTCCTGCCGGAAAAGCTGCTGCAGCTTCTGGGCGGCGATGCGGCGCTGACGGCACTGGGTAAGGATTATCTGCGTATCATTCTGATAGCCTCTCCTTTTTTCATGACGAATTACACATTTACGGCTTTCACGCGCAACGACCATGCACCGGCAACTGCCATGCTGGGTTCCATTGCGGGAAGTCTGTTCAATATTGTGTTTGACTATGTGTTTATGTTTCCCATGGGTCTGGGGATGAACGGTGCGGCGCTGGCAACGGCAGTGTGTCCGGCGGTCACTATGTCTGTATGCTGCATGCATCTTTTCGGTAAGAACAATCATGTGGAATTTGGATTCCACAGGCCTTCCCTCCGGCATCTGTTTTCCTGCTTCCAGCTTGGAATATCGGCTTTTGTGGGGGAGATTTCCTCTGCCGTTACCACCATTGTGTTTAATATGCTGATTTTGTCCCTTGCCGGTAATATCGGCGTGGCGGCGTATGGTGTAATTGCCAATATTTCCATCGTGGCAATGTCTATCTTTAACGGTCTGGCGCAGGGCGCCCAGCCATTAATCAGTGAATATTACGGGAAAGGCGATACAGCGCATGTGAAAAAGCTCTTGAAGTGGAGCCTGCTTACCGGTCTGGCTACGGAAATCATTATAGTGGGCACCGTTTTTCTGGCTACCGGTCCGCTGATTTCCATCTTTAACAGCGAACAGAGTGCAGAGCTTGCCCGTTATGCAGATGACGGAATACGGCTGTATTTTCTGGGATATCTGGTTGCCGGCATCAATATCGTGCTGGTGGCTTACTTTTCTGCTGTGGACAAGCCCAGGCCCGCAATCACGGGTTCCCTGCTCCGCGGAGTTGTGGCGATTGTCTTTTTTGCCATACTTCTATCCGCTTTATTTGGCATGACAGGCATCTGGCTTTCCTTCCCCTGCGCCGAGGTACTGACGTTTGCAGTGGTACTTGTATTGTCGCGGGTGAAGTGACAGTGTATGCTGAATGCTGTATGAAGAGTCCGTATGTATTCCGGTTGCTCTGCGTGAAGTAGCAGTGTGTGTTTGACTGTTACCCGGTGATATGAAACTTCTGTCATAATGCTGCATATAGTAGTATAACTTATCCTTTGGAGTGTACTATGGCTTTTTGCAGAACGGTAATTCATATCATACAGCCGGGCGACTCTTTTTATAAATTAGCGCAGAAGTACCGGACGACGGTGCCGGATATTATGATGCGCAATCCCGGCGTCAATCCTTATAATCTGCAGGTGGGAGGAAAATTGTATATCTGTTCCGGCGTGGGACAGAACGACATGCAGGAAGAAGAACTGAAGCTGAACAATGAAATGCGGGAGAGCTGGATGCAGCATATTTACTGGGAGCTTATCTTCCAGTCGGCATTTTTGAATGACCTTCCCGGTAAGAGTGCCGTGGAAGAAAGACTGCTGCAGACCGCAGAGGACATTGCTTCCGTCTTTGCTCCTTTTTATTCGGAAAATAAGATTTCCGCATTAACGGATCTTTTGGAAGAGCATATAGAAATTGCAGGGAAAATCCTGCAGGCGATGAAGGATGGCGATATAGAGGAAGAAGAAAAGCAGGATGCTTTGTGGCGGAACAATGCCGCCGGGCTGGCTAAATTCTGGTCGGACAATAATTCCGAGTATGATTACGGCGAGCTGACCATGTACCTGAACCGTCACCTCGATATGACCAAGAATATCATGGAAGCGGAGTTGTCCGGCGATTATAATGAAGTTATCCGGTTATTTGCCGAGCAGGAAAACCAGATTATGGAGTTAGCGGATTATCTGACAGAGGGTCTGATACAGAAGTTTTTGTAGGGGAAAATGCTACAATCATGGAAAGAACGGAAGAAGTGAGAAAATGAAATTTTTACTGGTGGCAGTAAATGCCAAATATATTCATTCCAATCCGGCGGTTTACAGCCTGAAAAGGTTTGCCGGGGAATACACCGATGCGGTGGAGATTGCCGAATACACCATCAACAACCGCATGGAGGACATTTTAGAGGATATTTACCGGAGAAAGCCGGATGCCATCGGTTTTTCCTGCTATATCTGGAACATCGGCATGGTCGAAAAGCTGATGGGCGAGCTGCACAAGCTTCTGCCCCAGCTGCCGGTGTTTTTAGGCGGACCGGAGGTCACCTATGATGCGGATAAGCTTTTGCGGAAATATCCGTATCTCACCGGCATTTTTATCGGCGAAGGTGAAGCGACCTTTGCCCAGGTGGTGAAGTATTATGTGAAGAAAAATCCGGAGTCCCTTGAGGATATTCCGGGGCTGATGTTAAGAAGCGGTATGACACCGGAAAGAAAGCCTCTTAATCTGACGGATGTGCCGTTTTTATACGATGATATGGCGCCCTTTACCAACCGGATTATTTACTATGAAACCCAGCGCGGCTGTCCGTTCCGTTGCAGCTACTGCCTGTCATCCATTGATAAAACCGTGCGTTTCCGGGATATTGAGGTGGTAAAGAAGGAGCTTGCTTTTTTCCTGGAGAAAAAGGTAAAGCAGGTCAAATTTGTAGACAGGACCTTTAACTGCAACCACGACCATGCCATGGCTGTCTGGCAGTATCTGTATGAACATGACAATGGTGTCACTAACTTCCATTTTGAGATTGCGGGAGATATTCTCCGGGAGGATGAGATTGCACTGGTGGCAAAGATGCGTCCCGGTCTGGTACAGTTTGAAATCGGCGTGCAGTCCACCAACACCGACACGCTGCGGGAAATCCGCCGTGTGATGGATATCGGGAAGCTGAAACAGGTGGTGGCTGCCTTAAAAGCGGCACACAATGTGCATATTCATCTGGATTTGATAGCGGGTCTTCCTTATGAAGATTATGACAGTTTTGCCCGTTCCTTTGATGACGTATATGCCATGGAGCCGGAACAGCTCCAGCTTGGCTTCTTAAAGGTGCTGAAGGGCTCCTATATGGCAGAAATGGCGGAAAGCTATGGTCTTGTTTATACCGATTACGCACCGTATGAGGTGTTGTATACCAACTGGCTCTCCTTCACGGAAATCTGCCGGCTGAAACGGATAGAAGAAATGGTGGAAATTTACTACAACAGCGGGCAGTTCGCACACAGCCTGCCGGTGATGATTGCGGATTTTGGAAGTAGAATGGCATCGGGGCAGCAGGCTTTGGCGGAAGAGCAGCATGGACGTGCGGTTTCGGGACAGGGAGCTTTTGCCTTTTATGAAGCTTTGGCGGCTTTCTACGAAGAACAGGGCTTCTTTGTGGAAACGCCCTCCCGGATTTACCGGTATCAGGCGCTGCTTTCCTTTGCGAAAACCATCCATCCGGAGCGCGAAGAACTGTATAAGGAGTTGCTTCTCTTTGATTTGTATGTGCGGGAAAATCTAAAGAGCCGGCCGGACTTCGCTCCTGATTTACATGATCTGCAGCCTGTAATACATGCATTTTATAAAAAGGAAGAATCGGAAAGAAGGTATCTGCCGCATCTGTCGGAAATACCGGCGCCCCAGCTGTCACGTATGACACATTTAGAGCCGTTTTCTTATTCTGTGTGGGCGACAGATGTGTCTGAAGTGAAGAGACTGCCGGAACAGGCATTCCTTTTATTTGATTATGACCACAGAGATCCGCTGACAAGGGAGGCAAAAGTACTATGGCCGGAAAACGTGTAACAGAAATTTTAGAGAGAATGGATGCCCATTACGGCACGGACTTCAGGTGCTCCTTAGACCATGAAAATGCGTGGCAGCTTTTGATTGCCACCATGTTAAGCGCCCAGTGTACGGATGCCAGGGTGAATATTGTTACGAAGGATTTGTTTGTGAAATATCCTTCCGTGGAGGCATTTGCGGCAGCAGACCTAAAGGAGCTGGAGCAGGACATTCATTCCACCGGCTTTTACCATAACAAGGCGAAAAACATCATTGCCTGCTGCAAGGATTTGATGGAGAAATACAACGGGGAGGTGCCCTCCGGTATTGATGAACTGACCTCCCTGGCAGGTGTGGGGCGAAAGACGGCAAATGTGATCCGGGGAAACATTTTCCATGAGCCCAGCATCGTGGTGGATACCCATGTGAAGAGGATTTCCTTAAAGCTTGGCATTACGAAATCGGACGACCCCGTTAAGGCGGAGCAGGAGCTGATGAAGGTGCTGCCCAAGGACCACTGGATTTTATACAACATCCAGCTTATCACCTTCGGCAGGGAAATCTGCAAGGCGCCGACACCAAAGTGCGACGAGTGTTTCCTTACGGATTTATGTCCTTCCTATAAGAAAAAAAGTGCTGACAAGAGAAAAGAAACTTCGGACAGACGGAGTGAAACCACCGGCAGAAAACGGGGAAAAAAGACAGGAAATGGATAAAATAAGTGATTACCTGTGTGTGGATTTGGAAACCACAGGCTTAAACCCGAAAACAGACAAAATCATAGAAATCGGCGCCGTGAAGGTGCGTGGCGGGAAAATAGCGGACACCTTTCAGGTATTGGTTAACCCCTGCAGACCTTTGGAGGAACGGATTACGGAGCTTACCGGCATTACGGATGACATGCTTTTTGACAAGCCTGTCATAAACGAGGTACTGCCGGATTTTCTGCACTTTGCGGGAGAGGATATTCTGCTGGGACACAGTGTGCTTTTTGATTATTCTTTCTTAAAAAAAGCGGTGGTAAACGGAAAGGGAAGCTTTGAACGGGAAGGGCTGGATACCTTGAAAATTGCCAGGGTATATCTGACGGAGCTGCCCCACCGGAGCCTGCCTTATCTGTGTGAGCATTTTGAAATTTCACATAAGGCGCACCGGGCGCTTGGGGATGCCATGGCAACGGTGGCTCTGTATGATAAACTGTGGGAGCTTTTTTCCGGAAAAGAGGGTGCTGAGAAATATTTTCAGCCGCATAAGCTCAATTATCAGGTGAAAAAAGATGCGCCGGCAACGGCGGCGCAAAAAGAAAGGTTATATAAACTGCTGGAGCTGCATAAAATTACGGTAGAGTATTCGATTGAGCATCTGACCCGGAGCGAAGCCAGCCGCTATACGGACCAGATCCTTGCAAAGTACGGACGATGACCTTGCTGCTTAAGGAGGAAAGCCCGGAAGCTTTTTCGATAAGGCTGCATTTCAGGTCACTTTCGCCCTCTTCGTCATACAGATCCGCTAAAAGAAAATAGGTGTGGCTTACATCGGTGCCGACGGAAACGGCATATTCCAAAACCTGCCGGCACTCCTTTTTTGCCCCGCCCCGGTACAGGGCTTCCGCCCATTTCTGCAGGGTGGAGACAAGCAGGGTGTAGTTCTGGTCGTACTCGGTAAGGCATGTGATGTTGGCGGTGCCGTAGGAAAGCTTTAAGTCCGTGTTGGTGTATCCGGTCAAATTGACGATTTTCTGGGTGGACAGGCTGCGTAGGATTTCCTTGCATTCCTCGGAGATGGCTTCATTTGCTGCTGCATCGCCGGTGTTTCGGATGTCTGCGGTATCGCCGGTGTTTCGGACGTCTGCGGTATTGCCGGTGTTTCGGACGTCTGCGGTATCGTTGGTGTTTCGGACGTCTGCGGTATCATCGGTGATGTGGCAGGCAAGCGGAAGCGCCTCCGGAGGAATGGTAATATAAGGAAGATTGTCGAGCGATTTGCGTCTGGTGTGGTTGGCCTCTTCTTCCCGTTTCCAGAAGGCGTCCTTCATGCTCTTTTCCATTTTGGAATGGCGCTTGTTCAAAAGGAAGATTAGCAGGCAAAAACTGATTAAACTGGACAAAAATAATGTTTTCATATATAATATCCTTTCAGTAGAAAATAGTGCCTGCAGGGGTCTGCAGGTTATGGAAAGGCATGGTAGCGTTATGTTTAATATCTACAGCAGGAAAACAAAAAAGATAATTTCCGCCGTGATTATTATTTTCTTAATCATAGCAATGGTGCTTCCCATGGCACTTGGTATGTAGGCTGCCGTAGTAGCAGGCAGTGTGGTTGGCCGCCATGTGCAGCATGTTCCGCAGCATTATGGTAGCATATTTTCCCGCGGATGACAATTGCGGGAAGGTTTTGAGGAGTAGAGGATATGAAAAAAATGGTTTCAAAAGCAATGCTGCTTTTGGGTACTGCCTTTTGCGCTTTTTCCCTCCTTACGGTAAACGTGGAGGCAAAGGGCGATGACACTCTGAAAAAGGGCGTCTATGCGGAAGAGATTTCTCTTGCCGGCATGACAGAAGAAGAAGCAGCGGAAGCAATCAATGCGTATGTGGATTCTTTGAAAGAAGCGGAAATCACACTTCTTGCAGCAGGCGATAATGAAGTGACGGTAACGGCGGGTGAGCTGGGGCTTTCCTGGAAAAACACCGACATTATCGAAGAGGCAAAAGAGCTCGGCATGCACGGCAATGTGGTGCAGCGATACAAGGAGCTGAAGGATTTAGAGCATGAAAATAAGGTCTATCCCATTGAATTGGGATTTGATGTAACCGCCATCAATAATGTGCTGGTAGAGAGGTGCAGCGTTTTTGACCAAGAGGCCATTGATTATACACTGACCCGTGAAAACGGTGCATTCAAAATTACGGACGGACAGACAGGGTATCGCCTGGATGTGGAAACTTCCATTGACGAAGTGTACGATTACATGACAAACAAGTGGGCAAGAGGAAACGAAACCATTGCCCTGACGGTGGAAGAGGAGCAGCCCAGAGGAAGCGAAGAAGAGCTTTCCTTAGTAAAAGATGTGCTGGGTACTTATACCACATCCTACAAGAGTTCCAATTCCAACAGAAGCGGCAATATAGCCAACGGCTGTCGTCTGATTGACGGCACTATTCTTTATCCCGGAGACGAATTTTCCACCTACCAGACAGTTTCTCCTTTCTCCGAGAAAAACGGATACTATATGGCGGGTTCTTATCTGAACGGCAAGGTTGTTGACTCCCTCGGCGGCGGTATCTGCCAGGTTTCTACCACCCTTTACAATGCCGTTCTGTTATCCGAGCTGGATGTGACGGAGCGTTACAATCACTCCATGATTGTCAGCTATGTAAGTCCCTCCGCGGATGCGGCGATTGCCGAGTCTTCCGGTAAGGATTTCAAATTTGTAAACAATACAGAGCATCCTGTTTACATAGAAGGACATACAGAGGATAAAAAGATTACCTTTACCATCTACGGTGTGGAAACAAGACCTGCAAACCGTACGGTGGAATATGAAAGCGAAATACTGGAAACCATTAACCCCACATCCGATGCCCTTTATCCGGATGCCGCTTATCCGCTGGGTTACATCAGCGTGACAGGCGCCCACATCGGCTACAAGGCAAGACTCTGGAAGGTGGTAAAAGAGGACGGCGTGCAGGTAAGCAGGGAAGTGGTAAACAGCAGCAGCTACAAAATGGTTCCCAGAAGCGCAGTCGTCGGTGTTTCAACCGCAGACGCCAATGCGTATAATGAGATTATGGCAGCATGCGGCACCGGCAGCATTGACCATGTGAAAAACGTGATTGCCATTCTTAACGCACAGCAGGCAGCGGCGGCGCCTGCTGCACCCACTGAATAAACATAAGAAGGTATTGTGTATGAAGGTCGGTAAAGTATCGGAAAGTGTTTTGAAACGTTCCGTCTTAAAGCAGATTACCAATCAGAATAGTGAAGTTAAAAATGGCGCAGGCATAGGGGAAGACTGCGCTGTTTTTGCGCAGAAAAACGGATACACGGTACAGTCCGTCCAGACCTTTTTTGTGACATCTCCGTCAGAAGTATATGTGCCTATTATGAAAGCGGTAAACGGTATAGCCGTAAAGGGAGCCCATCCCGTGGCGGTGCTTCTGACACTCCTGCTTCCGGCGGATACGGAAGAAGGCTTCTTAAAGGAGCTGATGAAAAAAGCCAACGAAGCGGCGGGCATTTTACATATTCAGATTGCGGGAGGTCACACGGAGGTGTCGGAAAACTGCAGTGTTCCGTATGTGACGGCGACCGCCATCGGCAGCGTGGAAGGAGAAAACCTTTTTGAAAATCACATCCGGCCAGGTCAGGACATTGTTCTTACGGGGCAGGTGGGATGCGAAGGGGCGGGACTTTTAGCCACCCGTTACGAAGAACGGTTAGCGGAACGTTATCCGCTTCATATGATAGAAAAAGCGCAGGCTTTCCTGCAGGAATTGTCCATCCTTCCGGAGGCCGCCACCGCCATAAAGTCCAATGCGGGCGCTATGCATGATGTATCCGGCGGAGGCATTTTTGCTTCCCTCTGGGAACTGGCAGAGAGCGCCGGTGTTGGACTGGCCGTAGACCTGAAAGCAATACCCATCAGACAGGAGTGCGTGGAAGTATGCGAGTTTTTTGGCATAAGTCCTTATGAAATGCTCTCCGGCGGAAGCCTCCTCATTACCACTGACAACGGCGAACACTTGGTCAGGGATTTGAAGGAAGCGGGAATTTTGGCAGCGGTAATCGGAAAGATAACGGATAACAACGACAGAGTTGTCATAAACCAGGAGGAAAAGCGTTTCTTAGACCGTCCTGTCTCGGATGAATTCAGCAAGATAAAAGGAGAAAACCTATGAGAGAAGAATTATTGCGTATTATAGAGAAAAACAGCCGTATGGATTTGAAGGAACTGGCAGTCATCTTAGGTGTGGAAGAAGTGGATGTGGTAAATGAACTGGCTGCGCTTGAAGCAGAAGGCATTATCTGCGGTTATCACACCATGATCAACTGGGAAAATACCAACATTGAAAAGGTTAATGCACTGATTGAGGTGCGCATTACCCCGCAGAGAGGACAGGGCTTTGACAGCTTTGCCGAGAGAATTTACAAATATGCAGAAGTAAATTCCGTATATCTGATTTCCGGTGGGTATGACCTTCTGGTATCTCTGGAGGGAAAGTCCCTGAAAGAGGTTTCCAATTTCGTTTCCGACAAGCTTGCCACATTGGACGGCGTGCTGAGCACCGCTACCCATTTTGTCTTAAAGAAATACAAAGACCACGGTACCATTTTAACCAGCAAATACGAAGATGAAAGAGAGTTGATTACGCCATGAGAGATCCATTATCCAAACAGGTCGTAGAGTTAAAACCCTCCGGAATCCGTAAATTTTTCGATATTGTCAGCGAAATGAAGGATGCTATTTCCTTAGGTGTGGGCGAGCCCGACTTTGCCACCCCCTGGCATATCCGCGATGAGGGTATTTATTCTCTGGAACAGGGACATACCAAATATACTTCAAACGCAGGTCTTATGAAGCTGCGTGAGGAAATCTGTCATTATCTTTACCGGACACAGGGTATTCATTACCATCCCACCAAAGAAGTGTTGATTACCGTGGGCGGTTCCGAAGCCATTGATATCGGTATCCGTGCCATGATAAATCCGGGCGAAGGAGAGGAAGTGCTGATTCCCCAGCCTTCTTACGTTTCCTATGAGCCTTGCACAATTTTGGCGGGCGGCAAGCCGGTCATTATCGATTTGAAGGCAGAAAACGAATTCCGCCTGACACCGGAGGAGCTGAAAGCAGCCATTACTCCCAAGACAAAGCTGTTAATTCTTCCTTTCCCCAACAACCCGACCGGGGCCATTATGGAAAAGAAGGACTTAGAGGCGATTGCCGATATTATTATTGAAAACGACATCTATGTCATGTCTGATGAAATTTACGGCGAACTGACCTACAAGGACAAGCATGTGTCCATTGCCAGTCTGCCCGGCATGAAGGAGAGAACCCTTCTGATTAACGGTTTCTCCAAGGCGTATGCCATGACCGGCTGGAGACTCGGCTATGTGTGTGGTCCGGAAAAGATTATCGAGCAGATGACGAAAATTCACCAGTTTGCAATTATGTGCGCACCCACTACGGCACAGTATGCCGCTATCGAAGCCTTGAAAAACGGCGATGAGGACATCGTGGAAATGCGTACTGCCTACAACCAGAGAAGACGTTTCCTGATGCATGCTTTCCGGGAAATGGGTCTGGAATGCTTTGAGCCTTACGGCGCTTTCTATGTATTCCCCTGTATCAAGGAGTTCGGCATGACCAGCGAAGAATTTGCCACCCGCTTCCTGGAGGAAGAAAAAGTGGCTGCGGTTCCCGGCGATGCGTTCGGCGCAAGCGGCGAGGGCTACCTGCGTATTTCCTACGCTTATTCACTGGAGAAGCTGAAAATGGCGATGGAACGCCTGGCGCATTTCATCACGAAGCTGCGCGAGGAGAAGGGAAAATAGAAAATGCACATTGTACTTCATCAGCCGGAAATCCCGGCGAATACAGGAAACATCGGAAGAACCTGCGTTGCCACAGGCACATCCCTGCATCTGATTGAGCCGCTCGGTTTTCATCTGGATGAGAAATCCATAAAGAGAGCGGGCATGGACTACTGGGAACATCTGGATGTAACCCGCTATATGAATTATGAAGAGTTTCTGGCAAAGCATCCCGGTGCAAAAATCTGGATGGCTACCACCAAGGCAAAACATGTCTATACCGATGTGAAGTTTGGATCGGATGATTTTATCATGTTCGGCAAGGAGAGCGCCGGTATTCCCGAGGAAATCCTTGTGGACAACGAGGAAACCTGCATCCGTATTCCCATGCTGCCGGATATCCGTTCCCTGAATTTATCCAATTCCGTGGCGATTGTGCTGTACGAAGCCCTGCGCCAGAACCAATTTGCCGGCATGCAGACCGAAGGGGAACTTCACCGTCTGCACTGGAATTCCTGATAACGTAAGAGTTGGCAATTTATTGTTTTCCATTCATAAAAAATTAAGAAAAAGCTTTCCGGTTCTTTAAGAATTAGCAGTGGAAATCTGCTATACTGAACAACCGGAGGCTTTTTTTATGTTGGATGAGGGAAACGAAAGAGAAGAATTAAATTTAGATATGGCATTTGCGCCGAGGACGCAGCCGGGGAAAGAGCAGCACATCAGAAGAGTGATGACGGAACAAGCAAAAAAGAATTCCCGTGAGAAGCGAAAGCAGGCAGAACAGGAATACCGAGCCAGAAGAATACCGTTGGAGAAAGAGCAGCGCTCAAAGACCGGGCACCGCAGGGCGCGCTGCAAAAAGCCGGGGAAAAGATTTCTCAGGCTCCTGTTTGCTGAAGTATTTTTTATTCTGCTGGCGGCGGTTCTTATCATTTTGGTAATCCGCCTGCTTTCCAATGGTAAAGCGGCGCAGGCTGTGAAAAATCTGCAGAGACAAATTTCTGTCCTGGACTATAAGAACGTGGAAAAGCCGGAGTGGGAGGAAGCTTTTCTGACACCAAACGATTACTCCCGACCCGGAGAACGACTGCCGGAGGTCAACAGTATTTTCGTGCATTATACGGCAAACCGCAATACCAGCGCTGCGCAGAACCGAAGCTATTTTGAGTCCCTGAAAGACACACACGAAAGGTCAGCAAGCGCACATTTTATCATTGGTTATGACGGGGAAATCATTCAATGCATTCCGTTTGAGGAAATTGCCTATGCGGTGAAAACCAGAAACTATGACTCCATTTCCATTGAGTGCTGTTACAAGAGTGCGGACGGCAGTTTTACGAAAGAAACCTACGACTCTCTGATCCATCTGCTGGCATATCTGGTGAAAAAATACGGACTTTCCACGGATGATATTCTGCGGCATTATGACTGTGGTGGCAAAAAATGTCCGCTTTATTATGTTGAGCATGAGGACGATTGGGAGCAGTTAAAAAGGGATGTGGAAAAACTCCTGAAATGATGTATAATAGAAAGAAAAATGCTTGCGGCATTTTATGCGGAAGCAGAAAATAAATCTATTTGTCATTTATGAGGAGCACACACATGAAAAATATTTTATCCCCTTCTATTTTATCCGCAGATTTTGCAAAATTAGGTGAGCAGCTTGCCCTGGTGGATCAGGCAGGCGCCCAGTATATACACATAGATGTAATGGATGGACTTTTTGTGCCATCCATTTCTTATGGTATGCCGGTGATTAAATCCATCCGTAAAACTACAGACAAGGTTTTTGATGTCCATCTGATGATTGTGGAACCGGAGCGGTACATTCAGGAGTTTATCGATTGCGGTGCGGACCTGATTACTTTTCACCTGGAGGCAACCGAAAAGGCAGCGGAAATCATTGACGAAATTCATCGTCAGGGCAAGAAAGCCGGTATCTCCATTAAACCGGGCACGGATGTGGAAGCAGTCAGACCTTATCTCGGTACAGTGGATATGATTTTGGTTATGACCGTGGAGCCGGGCTTTGGCGGTCAGTCCTATATTGACTACTGCACGGACAAGGTGAAAGCAGTCCGCAAAATGGTGCAGGAAAGCGGCAGGGACATTGATATTGAAGTGGACGGCGGCATCAATTTAGACAATATCTCCATGGTGCTTGCAGCAGGCGCCAATGTGGCAGTGGCAGGCTCCGCCGTGTTTAAGGGCGACATCGCGGGCAATGTAGAGGCTTTCTTGGCGAAGATGCAGTAGGAAACCCGATTTGAATCTGACGGTTTGAATCTGACGGTCTGACTCTATGAGGGAAGGCGCCTGTCAGAGTCAAAGAAGAAAGAGGGAAGTAGAGCATAAATTTGACCCTGCAAGAGGATATGCCAAGTTGAGTCAAAGGAAAGGGCAGGCCCCCGGGCTGGGGTTTGACTCTATGAGGGAAAGGGTCTGTCAGAGTCAAAGAAGAAAGAGGGAAGCAGGGCTTAAATTTGACTCCATGAGGGGAAGAGTCTTCCTGGGTCAAAGGAAAGGGCAGGAAGCCCGGAGTGGGATTTGACTCTATGAGGGAAAAAGCCTGTCAGAGTCAAAGAAGAAAGAAGGAAGCAGAGCATAAATTTGACCCTGCAAGAGGATATGCCAAGTTGGGTCAAAGGAAAGGGCAGGCCCCTCGGGCTGGGGTTTGACCCTATGAGGGAAAGAGTCTGTCAGAGTCAAAGAAAATAGAAGAAAGCTGAATTTTGATTTGACCCTGCAAGCGGAAGGGCTATTAGGGTCAAAAGAAGAAACAAAGTGCCGGAAAATCATTTGACCCAGAAAGAAAAAGATTTATCAGAGTCAAAAGAAAGAACCGCAGAATTTCATTCTGGTTACAGGCACAGGCAAACAAAGAACAGAGAATGAACCACAAAGCAAAAAGAGCAGGAAACAGAGAATGAACCACAAAGTAAAAAAAGCGGGAAACAGAGAATGAACCGCGAAGTAAAAAGAGCAGGAAACAGTAGAAAAACAGGGAGAAAAAATGATACGGGTTACGGTCTGGAACGAATACAAACATGAAAGAGAATATGAGGGCGTACGAAAGGTTTATCCGCAGGGTATTCACGGTTGCATTGCTTCTTTTTTAGGGAAGCAGGAGGATTTTCAGGTGCGGACGGCAACTTTTGATATGCCCGAGCACGGTCTGACGGAAGAGGTGCTTGCGGACACGGATGTGCTGATTTTCTGGAGCCATGCCCTGCAGGATGCCTTTTCGGATGAAGTGGCGGAAAGGGTGCAGAAGCATGTACTCGCGGGAATGGGGCTGATTGCCCTGCATTCGGCGCATTTTTCCAAGATTATGAAGAGGCTTCTGGGTACTTCCATGACCTTAAAATGGAAGCACGAAGAGCAGGAAAATCTCTGGTGTCTTGCACCCACCCACCCCATAGCTGCGGGTATTCCGGAGAAAATTTTCCTGCCCGAAGAAGAAATGTACGGAGAATATTTTGATATTCCCAAGCCGGACGATGTGATTTTTGCGGGCTGGTTTTCCGGCGGACAAGTATTTCGCAGCGGTTGTACGTTTACAAGAGGAATGGGAAAGATTTTTTATTTTCAGCCGGGTCATGAAGAATATCCGATTTACTATGTACCGGAAATTCAGCAGATTATTATAAATGCGGTGCGGTTTTGCACGCCTGTGGGAGCACGGAAGGAGCTTGCATGCGAGAAAGTGAAGTAATCAGACTTTCGGTCTTTTTTGACCATATTTTACAGGCGGAGGAGCAGACCGGCAAACATATTCCGGAGTTGCTTGCAGAGGTGAAGGAGGAGGGAATTTCTGCTGTGGAAATTAACCGCACCTATCTTCTGGAACACCCGGAAACGCTGGAAATGCTTGAGACTGCAGGCTTACAGGTGAGCTGCATTTATGAATTTTATGCGTTGGAGCGGGGCAGGGAAACAGAAAAAGCACGCAGACATATCGAAATTGCAAGAAAAGCGAAAGCCGGAAAAATATTGATTGTGCCCGGATTTTTTTCAGTGGAAACAGAAGAGTTTGTGAATTGTGTGCCGGACAGGGAGAAAGTATGGGACTATCTTTCCCACAGTGAAAAGGCGGTGCGCATGGCGGAAGGGCTGCGGGAAATCGTAGAAATGGCAGGCAGCCGGAACGCTGTCAAAGATGAGAAGATTACGGAGCCACATGGTATTGCGGGGGTTAAAAAAATTGCGGATAGACAAAGCGCTGCGGACATCACCCCCATCACCGTTGTGATAGAGGATTTCGATGACAGGAATTCACCCATTGCCTGCGTGAGCGGCATGAAGTGGTTTGCAGAGCAGGTTCCGGGGCTTTGTTTTACTTTTGACACGGGCAATTTTATCATCCATGGGGAGGATATTTTTGCTGCATGGGAGGAACTCAAAGATAAGGTTGTGCATGTGCACTGCAAGGATAGGAAAATAAGCGCAGAGAAGCCTTTACAAGCGCAGAAAAATGCAACTCCGGACATAAAGGAATGCTATCTGCCCGCGGCAGTGGGGGAAGGTTGCATCCCCATAAAGGAACTGGTACACAAGATGAAAGAGTATGGATACCGGGGCTATCTTGCCATTGAACATTTTGATGCGGCGGACCAGGAAGCGTATATGCAGAAATCCGCTGCAAACCTGCAGGAATATTGCAGCTAAACCAGTGGAAACATTGCAGTTAAACCAGTGGAAATATTGCAGCTAAAGCAGTGGGAATATTGCAGCTAAACCAGTGATAATTCAGCAGATAATGCTCATGTACGGTAAAGAAGCAAGCAACCGAAAACAAGAGATAGACCGCCAGCACCACACTATTCCGAAACAGAAACCAAACGACCGCATTGTGGAATCCCTTTTTCCCTGTATTTTTTAAAGAAAATAGTAATTAGCAAAGTCTATTGTTGCTGCTCGTTTGAATGTGTATAATTATAAAGTGCAGGGAAAAATTTAGCTATACGTAATTTGTTTCCAAGGGGAACAAAAAATCTTGGTGTAAAATATAGATTTTTGATAATATTTACAACCTACAGCGAGAAAACCGTACTTATATAGTGAAAGCAGCTTTCACTATATAATATGGGGAGGGAAACTCATATGGACGATAACAAAATTGTAGAACTATATTGGGAACGAAGGGAGGAAGCAATCAAGGAAACCGCCCTAAAATACGGTAGGTTATGCACACACATTGCTAAGAATATTCTTTTAAGCTGCGAAGATAGCGAGGAATGTGTGAATGACACATATTTTGCTGTATGGAATGCGATTCCAAATGAGCGTCCAAACAGGTTTTCTGCCTTTATCAGTAGAATTACAAGAAATCTTGCATTAAAAAAATATGAATACATTTCTGCGGCAAAAAGAAATCCTATTGCAATTACCTCTCTAGAGGAATTAGGCGATTGTGTATCTGGAACGGAAAGTCCTGAATCGGAAATTGAATCAAGACGTATAGAAATCACGATTGATAAATTCCTTTGGCGGCAGAGTGAAGAAAAGAGAACTGTTTTTATCAGGAGATATTGGTATTTTGATTCTATTGAAAACATCTGTGAAAACACAGGTTTTACACAGAGTAAAGTGAAATCTATGTTATATGAAATGCGCCGAAAGTTAAGAAAGTATTTAGAAAGCGAGGATATCGAAGTATGAATAAAAAGCAACTTTCAGAACATATTGGAAACATTGATGACCGGCTTGTTCAGCAGGCAGAAAGAATCTCTAATTATGCGGCACAGCACCGCCAGAAAAGGATCCGGCAGTTTTTAGCAGCTGCGGCAGCTTTGCTTCTTATGGTATCCAGCTTCAGTGTAGGTGCAATAGCCTTTGCCCACGAAATCATTATTGAAGTACCGGTAGAACAGGAGAATGTTGTGCTGGAGGAAATTGGGCTTACGCTGATTTTGCCCGATAGTTGGAAAGGCAAATACGAGGTAATTGAGGATATTTTTGTTCCAAACAATTCTACTATGTGGGAGTTTTGCGTTAAATCCGTTTATAACGCACAAACCCCGGCGGATGAATCTGGTGAGGTGTTATACCGTGGAACTCTCTTTTATATATTCCAATATGCCGACTATTGTATGTCAGCGAAAGAATTTGAGCAATCCGGCATTGCTGGTATTGGCCGCTATCTTTTTGCAACAGAAAATGCGACTTATGTAATCATGTATGCAACTGATGTACAATTTGACCCGGAAAACTCTGACCTAATGGCTGAGTGGAATGCCATGGAACAGTCAGAAGAAGAGATTCGGTTTGTAGTTGACAATATACTCAAAGATTAAAAAGATAGGAGGTGTTTTTCATGAAGAAATTAGATGTACTTGTTTTAATGGTGGCATGTGTATTTTTATTGGCAAGTTGCAGTAAAGAAGCGGATGACAGAAGTGCATTTACAGAATTTAATGAATACATTTTGGAAACAGTAATGGAAAGTTATGAAGATGGAAATATCAGTCGGGAAGATATTGTGATAGACCAGATTTATTGCGGACACTTTTCACAAAAAGATGTAAATGAAATATTTGTATTGTGCAAAATTCTGAATACTCCTCATGTTGCTGGATTAGATAAAACTGTGGCTGTCCTCTTGGAAGCAGATTCATTAAAAAAGATAGCTTATAAAGAGTTTAATGCAGATAATGTGACTATAGATTGCGTTCAGACCAGCATCGGACAGAGCAAAATATTATTTATCGGAACAACTATATATCAAGGAATATCAGCGCAGGAAATACAGCTTTGGGGCATTCAGGATGGTCAATGGTTGGATATTCCAATAGAGAACTTAGAAACTTTATCAGATGGCTATTTTTGCTTTATGGGAGATGGAGAAATTATTGTTTCTTCTATAGCAGACCATGCAGAGATTATAGCCATACTAAATTGGAATCCAGATATGGAGAATTTTTTGTTAGATTAAAGAAAGCGAAAGCTGCCAGTCAAGCGTTGCCAGCGTGATATGCAATCTACGGAAAAAGATAGAGCCGGACAGCAAAAAGCCCACCTACATAAAGACGGTTTTAGGCATAGGCTACAAGTTTGCTTCTGGGGAATGATAACAGAATAACCGCCGCTACATAGAACGGCACACCAAGACAGGAAATCAAAAAAGGTTTCCTGTTTTTTTGCGCCCATTTTTGGCATTTTCAAAAATCGTCGGTATTATGCCGTGAAAAGGGGGATAGAAAGAAATTTTCGCAAATCTCCGTCAATTTTGCTTTACGTGGTGTTGTAGGTATTAGGGGGAGAAATACCGCCGCAAAGTTGGCAGAAGCCCCGCCCTCTCCGTCGAGGGTATCAGCAAAAGCCCACACAGGGAAAGCCGCCACTTTCTTAGAGCAAGATTCTACCGCAGTACCAAAATTCGCTTTTCGCTCATTTTGCCCCTGCGGGAATCTTGTTGGGGAGTGCCTTCCCCAAACCCTGCTTATGCGGCTTACGCCGCTGGAAAATCCCTCAAAATAATTTTTCGGATTTTTCAAAAACAGTTCCGCTTTACACCCTGTTTTTCTCCTATTAGTGAGAGGACACCACGCACAGCCGAAGGAGGTTTTACCATGCGAAAACGATATAACACGCCGCACCGCAGCCGGGTAGTCAAGACACGCATGACCGAGGAAGAATACGCCGAGTTTGCGGAAAGGCTTTCTGCTTACAACATGAGCCAAGCCGAGTTTATCCGGCAAGCCATAACCGGGGCAGCCATACGCCCCATCATAACCGTTTCCCCCGTCAATGACGAGTTGCTTGCCGCTGTCGGGAAGCTGACCGCCGAATACGGCAGGATCGGCGGCAACTTAAACCAGATAGCCCGGACGCTGAACGAGTGGCACAGCCCCTACCCGCAGCTTGCCGGGGAGGTACGGGCGGCGGTTTCCGACCTTGCTGCCCTAAAGTTTGAAGTCTTGCAGAAAGTGGGTGACGCTGTTGGCAACATTCAAACATATCAGCTCTAAAAATGCGGACTATGGCGCAGCGGAAGCCTATCTCACATTTGAGCATGACGAGTTTACCATGAAGCCCACCCTTGATGAAAACGGGCGGCTGATACCGAGGGAGGATTACCGCATTTCTTCCCTCAACTGTGGGGGCGAGGATTTCGCTGTTGCCTGTATGCGGGCTAATCTCCGCTATGAGAAAAACCAAAAACGGGAAGATGTGAAAAGCCACCACTATATCATCAGCTTTGACCCACGGGACGGGACAGACAACGGCTTGACCGTAGACCGGGCGCAGGAGCTGGGCGAGCAGTTCTGTAAAGAGCATTTCCCCGGACACCAAGCCTTAGTCTGCACCCACCCGGACGGGCATAACCACAGCGGCAATATCCATGTGCATATCGTCATCAACTCCCTGCGGATTTATGAAGTCCCGCTTCTGCCCTACATGGACAGACCAGCCGACACACGGGAGGGCTGCAAGCACCGCTGCACCAACGCCGCTATGGAATATTTCAAGAGTGAAGTCATGGAGATGTGCCACCGGGAGGGGCTTTACCAAATCGACCTCCTAAGCGGCAGCAAGGAACGGATAACCGAACGGGAATACTGGGCGGCAAAGAAAGGACAGCTTGCCCTTGATAAAGAGAACGCTGTCAGAGAAGCCGCAGGACAGCCGACCAAGCCCACCAAGTTTGAAACGGACAAGGCGAAGCTGCGCCGGACGATACGGCAGGCACTTTCCCAAGCTGGCAGCTTTGACGAATTTTCTTCCCTTTTGCTGCGGGAGGGTGTGACCGTCAAGGAGAGCCGGGGGCGGCTTTCCTACCTCACGCCGGACAGGACAAAGCCTATCACAGCCCGGAAGCTGGGGGACGATTTTGACAAGGCTGCTGTCCTTGTCCTGCTTACGCAGAACGCCCACAGAGCCGCCGAACAGAGCAAAGCCATACTCGAATACCCTGCCGCGGTTAAAAAGCTGTCACAAGGGGAAAAAACCACAAAAACCACCCCGGCAGACAACACCTTGCAGCGCATGGTTGACCGGGAAGCCAAGCGAGCCGAGGGCAAGGGCGTGGGCTATGACCGCTGGGCGGCAAAGCACAACCTAAAGCAAATGGCAGCTACCGTTACCGCCTATCAGCAGTACGGCTTTTCTTCCCCGGAGGAACTGGACGAAGCCTGTTCTGCCGCCTATACCGCCATGCGGGAAAGCCTTACAGAGCTGAAGCAGATGGAAAAGACGCTGAACGGGAAAAAGGAGCTGCAACGGCAGGTGCTTGCCTATTCCAAGACCCGCCCTGTCCGGGACGGGCTGAAACAGCAGAAAAACGCCAAAGCAAAAGCAGCCTACCGTCAGAAGTACGAAAGCGACTTTATCATAGCAGACGCAGCCGCCCGCTATTTCAGGGAAAACGGCATTTCCAAGCTGCCGAGCTATAAAGCCCTGCAAGCAGAGATTGAAACCCTTATCCAAGAGAAAAACAGCGGCTACAACGATTACCGGGCAAAACGGGAGGAATACCGCCGCTTACAGACTGTCAAGGGCAATATCGACCAGATTTTACACCGGGAGCGCAAGCCTGTGAAAAGGCAGGAACAGGAACGATAAAAACCGCCCCAAAATGTACCCGAACCTATACAGAACAAGGGGGCTGCCCCGTACCCTATCCGCAAATACCAAAGGATTTTTTAACGGGCTTATAGGGCAGAAAAAACCCGAAAATGATACCGAGATGATACAGAATTACCGCCGATACCGCCACACCAGCGGAAACGGCAGAAAGGAGCGCACCCATGCCAAGAATGAGCAAGAAACGGCGGCTGGAATGGTCTTTTTTCCTGCGGCAAGTGAAAGTCGGGAATTCCACCTGCGATCGTATCACATACAATGACCTCTGCCGGGGCTGTACCCATAGCTGCAAGCAGAGCTTCCGGGCGGTTATCATACTCTGCCCCCACTACTACTCCAAACGCCGGAAAAAGGAGGACAGGGACAATGGCAGATAACCGCAAGTATTACTACCTCAAGCTGAAAGAGAACTTTTTTGACAGCGACTCCATTGTGCTGCTGGAAGATATGAAAGACGGGATTTTATACTCCAATATCCTCTTGAAGCTGTACTTAAAATCGCTGAAAAACGGCGGGAAATTGCAGCTTGACGAGCATATCCCCTACACAGCGCAGATGATAGCGACACTGACCCGCCACCAGATAGGGACGGTTGAGAGGGCTTTAGAGATTTTCCGGCAGTTGGGGCTTGTGGAGCAGCTTGACAGCGGGGCTTTCTATATGACCGACATTGAGCTGATGATAGGACAGTCCTCTACCGAAGCCGAGCGGAAACGGGCTGCAAGACTGGAAAACAAGGCACTTTTACCGCCCCGGACAAAAGGCGGACATTTGTCCGACATTCGTCCACCAGAGATAGAGATAGAGTTAGAGAAAGAGATAGAGATAGAAAAAGAGAGAGAGGGAGAAACGGGACACCCCGCCCCCGCCGCTTATGGCAGATACAACAATGTGATACTGACCGATACAGAGCTTTCCGGGCTAAAAACAGAGTTGCCCGACAAGTGGGAGTATTATATTGACCGGCTTTCCTGCCATATCGCTTCCACCGGGAAACAGTACCACAGCCATGCAGCCACCATTTACAAGTGGGCGCAGGAGGACGCTGCCAAAGGCAAGGCTGCCCCGAAACAGGGCATACCCGATTATTCATGCAAGGAGGGCGAGAGCTTATGAAAAACGGAATTGAAGCTATGATTACGGACATTACAGCCACTACCGCCGAAGCGGAGGACTACACAGGCGAGGACGGGCTTTTATACTGCGGTAAGTGCCATACGCCCAAAGAAGCCTATTTTGCAGAGGGAAAGACTTGTTTCGGGCGTGACCGCCACCCGGCAGAGTGCGACTGCCAGCGGGCAGCCCGTGAAAAGCAGCAAGCCGCCGAAAGCCGACAGAAGCACCTTGAAAAAGTGGAGGACTTGAAACGCCGGGGCTTTACCGACCCTGCTATGCGGAACTGGACATTTGAGCATGACAACGGCAGAAACCCGCAGACCGAAACCGCCCGCTTTTATGTGGAGAGCTGGGAAACCATGCAGGCTGAAAATATCGGCTACCTGTTTTGGGGCGGCGTGGGGACGGGAAAAAGCTACCTTGCCGCCTGTATCGCCAACGCCCTTATGGAAAAAGAGGTTGCCGTCTGCATGACAAACTTTGCAACGATACTGGGTGACCTTGCCGCCAGCTTTGAGGGCAGGAACGAATATATTTCCCGCCTTTGCAGCTACCCTCTGCTGATACTTGATGATTTCGGTATGGAGCGAGGAACAGAATACGGGCTGGAACAGGTTTACAGCGTGATTGACAGCCGTTACCGAAGCGGCAAGCCGCTGATCGCCACGACCAACCTCACGCTGGAGGAATTGCAGCACCCGCAGGACACGCCCCACGCCCGTATCTATGACAGGCTGACTTCCATGTGCGCCCCCGTCCGCTTCACGGGCAGCAACTTCCGAAAGGAAACCGCACAGGAAAAGCTGGAACGCTTAAAGCAACTGATGAAGCAGCGAAAGGAGAGCCTATGACAGAAACGAAACAGACAAGCACCACCAAAACAGACCGCCGCCCGGACTGTGTGACGGAAATCCGCATGGGCAACTCCGTCCTTACCGTTTCCGGCTTCTTCAAGCAGGGCGCAACCGACACCGCAGCCGACAAGATGATGAAAGTGCTGGAAGCGGAAGCTGCTACACAAAAAACGGCGATTTGACCGACCATAAAGAAGCAGATTTGACGCTTTTGCCGCTATACAGACAGCCGCCCCATGTGGTACAATCAAGGTACGGAATAGTGGGGCTGGCTGTCGGAAACGGAGGATTTTATGTTAAGACAGACCAACCAACAACCAATTACCGCCCTTTACCCAAGACTATCCCATGAGGACGAGCTGCAAGGCGAAAGCAATTCCATTTCCAATCAGAAGCGTATCCTTGAAACCTATGCAAAGCAGAACGGCTTTTCCAATCTGCGCTGGTACACGGACGACGGTTATTCTGGTGCGAACTTTCAAAGACCCGGTTTTCAAGCCATGCTTGCGGACATTGAAGCCGGAAAAGTCGGGACAGTTATCGTAAAGGATATGTCGAGGTTAGGGCGAAACTACCTGCAAGTGGGAATGTACACGGAAATGATTTTCCCACAGAAAGGTGTCCGCTTCATCGCTATCAATGACGGAGTGGACAGCGCACAGGGCGACAATGACTTTGCCCCGCTGCGGAATATCTTTAACGAATGGCTGGTGAGAGATACGAGCAAGAAAATCAAAGCAGTAAAACGCTCAAAAGGCATGAATGGCAAGCCCATCACAAGCAAGCCTGTGTATGGCTACCTCATGGACGAGGATGAAAATTTCATTATTGACGAGGAAGCTGCACCCGTAGTCAAGCAGATATACAACCTCTGTCTTGCCGGGAATGGTCCGACCAAGATAGCCCGTATGCTCACAGAGCAGCAAATCCCCACGCCGGGAACGCTTGAATACCGCAGGACGGGCAGCACCCGCCGCTACCACCCCGGCTATGAGTGCAAGTGGGCGACCAATACCGTAGTGCATATCCTTGAAAACCGGGAATACACAGGCTGTCTGGTAAATTTCAAGACAGAAAAACTTTCTTACAAAGTCAAGCACAGTGTAGAAAATCCCCCGGAAAAGCAAGTGATTTTCGAGAACCACCACGAGCCTATCATAGACACCCAAACATGGGAACGGGTGCAGGAGCTTCGCAAACAGCGCAAACGCCCAAACCGCTATGATGAAGTGGGTTTGTTCTCCGGCATACTGTTCTGTGCGGACTGCGGCAGCGTGATGTATCAGCAGC
>ERZ1026850.149-NODE-149-length-45095-cov-8.113544_pt1 | contig 45095 bp, 45 predicted proteins | sample MGYA00380155_ERZ1026850 | MGnify/ENA primary metagenome ERZ1026850 (study PRJEB33269, sample SAMEA4719791) | human gut metagenome | biome: human-associated habitat; feature: organic feature; material: feces | place: Cameroon | collected 2013-10 ... | reverse complement strand
CACCTTATATTTAGCGCAATATACCGGGGTTGCAATAACTCTTGCATTCAACCAACATTCTGTGAACATTTTTCAAAAATACTCGTGTTAATCATTTTGCGAAACGTTTTATAAATTCTGTCAATCTTGCGAACACAAACATAAAGTTTTACTCTTTCACTGTGTAGTACATATTGTTCTTTATATTTTTCCAGATTTACCTTTTTTTATGTTATATTCCTTTTCTATCAATTAATTCGATTCATTTTTAGTACACATATTTACTAATTGTAATAATAAACAAGTGTACTATGGTAAAGTTTACCTGACTTTCATTGAAGGAGGCTTTACTTGAACTATATACAACGAATTCGGGATCTTCGTGAAGATGCTGATCGTACTCAGACTCAGATTGCAGAATATCTCGGGACTTCTCAGACCATGTATGCGCGCTATGAGCGAGGTGCCAATGAAATGCCTATTCGACATCTGATCGCATTATGTCGCTATTATCATGTTTCTGCCGATTATATTCTCGGATTCACCAATCACAAAATCCCTATTCCAACTCAGAAAACTTCAAAATACAAAGAATAAGGCTGACAGTCCTGCATAAGCGACCATCAGCCTTATTTTTTATTTACTTATCTTCTCACATCAAGACCCGATAATTCTCTTTATTGTTATAATCTTTATGAATTCCATCATCTTCATATAACTGGTAACTGCTGCCTTCATATCCGATAAGCCGCATATGCGCTGTATCAATATCCTTCACGCACTCTGCCACTTCTGCGACTGGAATACATTTACCGCTTCGAATGAAAAGAGGCACTTCATTGAGAGCAACATCCACATAATGAACTCCTTTTTCAAGAACTTCTTCGAAAATGGTTCCGTCTGGAAGGAACTTGATAAATTTCATTTCTTCCGGCAGGTAGACGTAACGGCCTTTTGCATTCTGCTCGTAAACCGGTGCGATCATGATCTCGTTGCCAAGCATCAGCTGGTCTTCAACTCGGATTGCCATCCTGTCATCCGGATAAACAAATCCAAGTGGTTTAAAGTACATATCATCGTTCAATGCAGCTTTCATATATTCACTGTAGAGATATGGAACCAGGCGATATCTCACACCGATCACGCTGCGGAAATCTTCAATGTTTTCGAACTGATAACACTCCTGTTCTCTTGTTCCTTCTGCCGCATGATCACGCATCAGAGGTGTAAACACACCGAGTGCAAGGAAACGAAGCAGCAGATCTCTGGTCGTATCATCACCAAATCCCCCCAGGTCTGCGCCTGTGTACATAAATCCGCACATATTCAGGGACGGAAGCATCTTGAGATTCAAAAGGATATGTGACCACCAGGATTTATTGTCTCCCATCCAGATTCCACCGTAGCGGTGCATTCCAATATAAGAAGATCTGGAGAACATCAGGAAACGTTTTTCCTGATCAATGCGCTCAAATGCTTCTCCTGCTGCCCTTGTCATATTATAGCCAAAGAGATTATGCACTTTATCATGACGAATCTTTTTGCCATCAACATTGTGATAAAATCTTCTGTAATCTTCCGGACTGTTGGCAATGTTAAGCATCTTTGCCTGCATAGCCCACGGATGAATCTTGCCTTCTGTGTCTTTTGCAAACTCTCCGGCCAGTTCTTTCGCCTCTGCAAGCCCTTCTGAAGAATAAAAGATTGCCGGCTCATTCATATCATTCCAGAATCCTTCGATTCCCTGATCGATCAGAAAACGATATTTATCTCCAAACCATTTCCGTGCTTCCGGATTCAGCATATCCGGAAAGTGCGTATCTCCCGGCCACACGGCTGCAACAAAATCACTGCCGTCTTCTCTTTTACAGAAGTAGTTGTTTTTTACACCTTCTTCGTAGACCTCGTAGCCTTTTTCCACCTTGACACCAGCATCAATAATCGGAATCAGGCGAAGCTCCTGGTCTTTCATTTCCTTTACAAATTCAGGAAAATCTGGAAAGTTTTTCTCATTGACTGTGAAGTCTTTAAAGTCCTGCATATAGTCAATATCCATGTAGATCATGTCGATTGGGATATGATTCTCACGATATCCTTTTGCCACCGCACGGAAGTCTTCTTTTGTTGTATAACCCCAGCGGCTCTGTCCAAAGCCAAAGGCAAATTTGGGTGGAATGTAGCTGCGTCCGATCACATGACGGAACTGTTTTACGATATCATAAGCATTCTCACCTTCGATGACATAGATATCCAGATCCGCATTTTCACAGGATACTTTAAGAGTATCCATTCTGGTATATCCAATATCAAAGGTCAGTTTTGACGGATAGTCAAAAAACAGTCCAAAAGTAGTCTTACCGCTCACGACAATAAAATTGTGAGCTCCATACAGAGAACGCTTGTCCTCTGTATGAATCGGATCATCTGTACAGTTGCTGATATAGCAGTAACCTCTCTTATTGATTCCACGGTTGGATTCGCCCAGCCCATAGACAATATCATCTTCGTCCATGATGTAAGTAAAAGCAAATCCATCTTTCTGGCTGATCTCTCCATATGGAAAAGCACTCTCAGTTGTTTCGATTTTTTCGGTCAGTGCCTCCGTGTCAAATGGAGTTCCATATCTGTATTTTCTGATCATCTCTGTGTTACCTCTTATTTTTTATATAGTACAAATGCTTCATATGGTTTCAATACAATTCTACCTTCAAATACAGTTCTGTCAAGATTTGTGATCAGACATTCCGCATTTTCAAATTCCTGTGGAATATCCATCTCCGCATTTCTGTCACTGAAGTTGCAGACGGTCAGAAGTTTTTCCTGATTCTGTTTTCTTATATAGGCAAAAATCTGTTCATCATCACGGTAAATCGGCTCAAACTCACCATAAACAATAATATCTTTTTCTTTACGCAGACGGATCAGTTTCTGATAGTAGTGAAAAATAGAATTCGGATCTTCAAGCTGCTGTGCTGCATTGATTTCTTCATAATTCGGGTTCACTTTGATCCATGGCTCACCATCAGTAAATCCAGCCTGTGCTGAATCATCCCACTGCATTGGAGTCCGGGCATTATCACGGCTTCTCAGCATCAGACATTTCATCATGTATTCCGGAGTCATAAGTCCTGATTCCGTAAGCTCTGTAAAGAAATTGATGCTCTCAATATCACGATAATCTTCCAGTTTGTTGAAGTAAACGTTTGTCATGCCAAGTTCTTCGCCCTGATATACATATGGTGTTCCCTGCATCATATGAAGACAGGTTGCAAGCATTTTTGCAGAAGTTTCTCTGTATGCCGGATTGTCATTTCCAAAACGGCTGACACTTCTCGGCTGATCATGATTTCCAAGAAACAGGCTGTTCCATGCTTTACCCTGAAGTTCTTCCTGCCATTTGATCATGATGCGTTTGAACTCTCTGAAATCATATTTTTCAGTTGTCCACTTTCCATAATCACCGCTTCCGTTCTCAACATGTTCAAACTGAAATACCATATTCAGTTCATTTCTGGATTCACCTGCATATTTCTGTGCCTCTTCAATTGTTACTCCTGAAGTTTCACCAACTGTCATGATATCATATTTGGAAAGAACTTCTCTGTTCATTTCCTGAAGAAACTCATGAATCCTCGGGCCATGTACGCAATATGGTCCAAAGTCGCCATAAAGGCTGTTGTTCATTTCTCCGTCCGGAAAGGTCTGGTCTTTGGAGATCATACTGATAACATCCATACGGAAACCGTCGATTCCTTTTTCACACCAGAATGTCATCATATCATACACTTCCTGGCGTACTTTTTCATTTTCCCAGTTAAGATCCGGCTGTTTCTTAGAGAACAGATGCATATAATACATCTGGGTCTGAGGATCATATTCCCATGCAGAACCGCCGAATACTCCGCCCCAGTTATTTGGTTCTTTTCCATTTACCGGATCTTTCCAGATATAGTAATCACGGTACGGATTATCTTTGGACTTGCGACTCTCGATGAACCAGTTATGCTCATCAGATGTATGATTGACTACGAGATCCATCAGGATTCTGATACCTCTTTTATGAGCTTCAGACAGAAGTTCTTCGTAATCTTCCATAGTTCCATATTCTTTATAAATTCTGCGATAATCAGAAATATCGTAACCATTATCATCCTGAGGAGATTCCAGCATCGGAGATATCCATAACACATTTACACCAAGCTCTTTGAGATAATCAAGCTTCTGCATGATTCCTCTGATATCACCCACGCCATCTCCGTTGCTGTCCTTAAAACTTTTAGGATATATCTGATATACCACACTTTCTTTCCACCATTTTTTCTCCATGTTATTAATCTCCTGTTATTTATTTTGTTAACGAAACCTGCGAATTACTCCGCAGGTTTCATTTATTACTTGACTGCTCCGGCAACAACACCGTTCATGATCCATTTCTGGCAGAAAAGATATACAAGCAGTACAGGAATAAGCACCAGCAGATATGAAGCAAATGCCAGGTTATAATCTACAGAGAACTGTTTTTTGAACACATACTGAGCAAGCTGTAAAGTCTGCTGGCTCTCATCACTTAACAGTACCAACGGCATAGTAAAGTCATTCCATGTCCACATAAATGAAAGAATTGCCACTGTTGCTGTAGTCGGTTTCAGTGTTGGAAAAATAACCCGGCTGAATATCTGAATCGGATTTGCACCGTCAATCATTGCAGCCTCATCCAATGCTTCCGGAATAGCCTTAATAGCACCTGTATAAAGGAATGTATTCATTGGAAGACCAAAGATAATGTACAGGAATGTGATTCCATAGATATTGTCCAGATGGAAAGTATTTGCCTGTACAACCAATGGAAGCATAATTACCTGGAATGGAATGAACATTGCACTGATAAAGTAGTAATACATGATTGAGAAGAATTTACTCTTCTTTCTGTTTCTTGTGATCGCATACGCTGCGAATGAGTTTGTTACCAGTGTAAAGCCAAGATTAATCACTGTAATAAAAGCGGTATTAAAAAATTTTCTCGGAAAATTAGTCATATTCCAGGCATCGACAAAATTCTGAAGTCTGAGTTTTGTCGGAAGTGCCAGAATATTGTTCATATCTGACGGATCTTTGATTGCGATCATCAGCGCCATATACAGAGGCAGAAGGATGATCAGCACGATTCCTGCAATCAGAAGAATGGTCACAGGCCAGTTGTAATGTCCTTTTACATTTGCTGCACGACGTTTCATCCCAATTTCTCCTCTCTTTTCTCAAGTATTCGTAACTGGAATACGGAAATCAATACTACTACTATGAAAAGCATAACTGCGTTGGCTGACTGATAAGCAAACTGACCACCGCCAAAACCTTTTTTGTAGATGAGTACTGCAATGGAAGTCGTACTGGTTCCCGGTCCGCCTTCTGTCATTGCCATGATCTGATCGTAAACCATCAGGTATCCTTTTGCAGAAAGGACCATATTAATGGTAAATGACGGTGCCAGAAGAGGGAAGGTAATCTTAGTAAATTTACGGAATCCGGTTGCGCCATCAAGAGCTGCTGCCTCATACACATCTGTATCAATAGACTGAAGCCCTGCAATGTAGATCAACGTATTGAATGCGCATCCTGTCCATACTGCAACAGCAATGATTCCCCATATTGCATGATTAGTACCAAGAATATTTGAACTCAATGCCTGGATCCCGAGGCTCTTTCCGAGCTGTGGGATCAGGTTTGCAAAAATATAGTTGAAAATAAATCCGACAATCAGACTTCCAAGCATATACGGCAGAAAATAAAACGCTTTGATCGTGTTTTTGAATTTGATTTTTGAATTCAATGCACATGCAAGGATCAGACTAATCACGTTTACAAGGATTGTTGCGATCACTGCAAATTTAAACGTGAACAGATAGGCGTTTCCTGTATCCACATCAGTGAACATATGCAGGTAATTGCGCAGACCAACAAAGTTCCAGTCTCCATATCCTTTCCAGTCCGTAAAGCTGTACAGAACACCTCTCAGGAACGGAATCGTATGGAAGACAAAAAATAATACTGCAAGAATTCCTACGTAAATGTAGTAAACTTTATTAACAGCAGGTCTTTTGTGGGCTGTTTTTTTCTTCATGGGATCATCTCCTCACTTAATCTACATTAGCAATGTCGTATTTTTCATCACACTGTTTCAGGAACTGGTCCATGTTTTCCTTATTGTCCATTCCATTTGAATAGTTCAGGCACATTTCAGAAATAAGTGCGGAAAGATCAAATCCTGATGGATAGTAGTGATCCGGGAAGTTTGCAACTTTGCCATTGGCAATATCTTCTTTAACACCGGCAACTGTTTCATTGTTCTGCTCAACACCTTTGATTGCAGAAAACGCAAACTGGTCATCAATATAGGTCTGTGCGTTTTCCGTATCCATCATAAAGGAAACGAATTCTTTTGCCATTTCTTCATTTGCGCTGTCTTTGCATACACCGATAAGTACGTCAACACCTGATGTTACATAGTTTTTGGATTCATCATCAGATGCCGGAAGTGCGAACATATTTACATTAATGTCTGCGTTAGCGTTTTTGTACTGGTTGATCGCCCAGTTTCCATTGATGATCATAACTGCATCACCATTTGCAAATGCCTTGTTTCCATCGTCATAAGTCAGGCCCATGAAATCATCCTGTGCATAGTCAAGAAGTGTCAGGTATTTTTCTACGACTTCTTCATGAGTTCCTGCAAATGTTGTTTTGCCTTCTTTGCGGTCATCTGTGAATCCATCTGGCTGAAGGTCAGGTGCCATACTGTTCCATGGGCAGAGGCTTGTCCATGCATCCTTATAGGTCATAAGGAGCGGCTGCTCTCCTGCATCTTTGATCTGGTCAAGTACATCAATAAACTCATCCCATGTCTTTGGAATTTCAAGGCCAAGTTCATTAAATTTATCTACATTATAGATGACACCGGAAGCATTTGTCGCATATGGAACACCGTATGCTTTTTCTTCTTTGTCTTTGTTTACATCGTAAACCATCTGCATGTAAGAATCCTGAATGTTGGAGATATAATCCTGGTCACTTAAATCAACCAGCATTCCTGCACTCTCTACTTCTGTATAGTTGTTATCTCCACCCATCATTACGATGTCAGGCATATCGTTCTTTGCCATTCTTGTCTTTAATACTGTTCCTGCATCTGCCGGTGCTGTGATCTTGATCGTCACGTCTTCATGTGATTCGTTAAATTTATCTACAAGCTTCTGAAGAACATCTTTGTTTTCTGCTTTACTGGAGAACAGTTCCAGCTCTGTTTTGCCACCTTTTGCAGAAGATTTTCCGTCGGATGATCCGCCACATCCGGTTACTGTAAACATACCTGCCATTAAAGCACCAACCAGTAACAAACTGACAATTTTTTTATTTTTCATCTTTTCTTTCCTCCATGATGTTTTTAGAAGTATGAAAGCTGCACAGCACCATTGATTTGGGAAATGTTACCTCGAACACGTCTGTCCTGTTCCCTTTCGGTGAATTTATCATAACCCATGTACCTCAGTAAAATCAACAGGTTTCTCGCGAAACTTAAAATCTATCCAAAGTTTCTGTTGCTTTTTTATATATTTTGCACAAATCAAATTTCGTTTTTTCTGGTTTTCTTCGCTATGCGGCAGAAAAAAAGAAGGACTCTGTCATTCTCTGACAGAATCCCTCTTTACTAAATAAACCGGACTTTTTATATTTAATTCCTTCAGACTTTCTCCCTGAATCAGTTTCATCAGCCGTTTCAGTGCCACATGCGCTTTTTGCCGGACATCCTGATGAACTGTTGTCAGTTTCGGACGAACCATACTCGCATACATACTGTCATCATAACCCGTAATAGATATCTGATCCGGAACTTTGATTCCCTCATCAAAAAAGAAATTCATTGCTTCAATTGCATCAAAATCAGAAGAAAACGCCAGTGCTTTCGCTTCAAGGAAGCGTGGAAGAAGTTCTCTGTATTTCCTGAGACGCGGATTTTTTTCACCCGGAACAACGATATAGCGGGAACGACTGCAGAATTTTCCCTTCTTTTCCATCGCCTGTTTGAATCCCATCCATCGATAATAGTCACTGTCCTGCTCTGTCTCCGCAACAAACAGGGCCTTCTCATAGCCACAGGAATAGAGATATTCTCCAATCTGATACCCTCCTGAGTAATCATCCACACCGACATTCTGGAAGGTATAGGCACCTTCGGGATAAACATCTATCAGAATCATTTTTTTATTTAGCTTACGAGAAAGTCTACGATACTGTTCTTCCGTGTATCCAAGAATAATCAGACCCTCGACATTCCATTTTGAAGCAATATCTACTACGTTCTGAATGTTTTCACCGCCGATGAGCATAACATAATATCCTTTTTCTTCCGTTTCCATCTGAATCGTTCCAATCAATTCCCCTACAAACGGATCCTGAAGAGACTGCATGCCGTGTGCGTAAGAAAAACCGAGTACTACACCTATAATCCTGGAGCCATGACCTGATAGCATCACTGATCCCATATGCGGAACATAGTTTTGTTCTTTAAGAATTGCTGTGATTTTATCAATGGTTTCCTGAGAAACCCTTTTGGTATTGCCGTTTATTACATTGGACACAGTAGTACGACTGACACCTGCCATTTCTGCGATATCCTGAAGACGAATCATCTGCTGTCCAGCCTCCTTTTATATCTTGTGTATGTTTGTAGCTATACTGCGATATTATCTGTTTAGGATCCAGATGGAATGCGCACAATCAACTTCTGTCCATCTTTTTCAACTAATGCCAGCACAGGGATATGTTTTTTGCGCAGTGCATGTACGATTGGATAAACTGCAAAAAGATCATCCCCGGCAAAAACGGCTTCCGGCTTATATCTCAGGATCTGTTTTACCTGTTCCTTGATTCTGGATTTCCACTCCTGCTTTTCCATGGTTATTTCCGCATAAACTCCCTGAATTTCAACTTCCGGAAAAGTTGGAAAATCTATGTGCACAATTTCTGCAGCCTGTAATTTTGGAAGCTGATGGAGAAGCTCATCATATTCGGTTTCTCCGCCAAAACTTACGATCACAGGTTTCTCATGAAACTGTTCCATACTGATCTTACATGCCTGTACTGCATCTGCCAGTTCACCAGCTGTCATAAGGAAACCTCCTTTATGACAAAAACCAGCTGTTCTGATTCCACTTACTGCCTGTAATTCTTCGTTTTCCAGGCCCAGCCACTCTGATGGGAAACTGCATTTGTAATTCATGGAGTATTCTTTTTTCTGAGGCTGGATACAGTAACCGCCTCTGTTGGACGGAAATATCACAAATGCAATCGGTGTCTCAGATAAGAATTTCTGACACGGCACAAACTCTGGAAGAATCAGTATCCGCGCATCCTCGCAATGTTTTTCTCTGTCATGAAATGCCTGCATATGTCTTTCATAGATTTCTTCTACTCGTTTATCAGCACGTTCATTTCCTCTGTAACGGTCAAATTTGTTTTCCAGGATCATTCCGGCAACACTGACTGCCTGGAAAAACGCTTCGTCGTTGCCCCCTTCGGCATCCCAGGTCGGATTGAAATTTCCGATCAGTGAAGCCAGCTCGTTTTTCTCGCCGGTATTGTCATTGTTATCCAGTGGCTGCACAAAAGATTCATCAAACTTCTGTGCCAGTTCTTCTCCGAGAATTTCTTCACCAAGCTCTTCCCAGAGAAGTCCAAATGCCGCATATGCAATACCATTCTCACGGACTCTGCTGTCCTTCTGGTGATGGTCGTACCTGCCTCGCCCAATATCAAATACAATGCCGCCAAAATCTTCCGGCACGCGATTGCCACGTGTGATCGTAATCTCCGGATTCAAATATAGTAGTAACGCAGCAGAAAACACATCATCTGCGTGGAATTTACCACTGTGGGTAAAAGCAGTGGCGCTCTGCTGGTGGATTTTATCTAGTAAGTTGTTCATGTAGGTTCTCCTTAAAGCATTTTATTTTCTCTATATGATTCGTATATGTAGGATGGATTTTCGTAATATATACTGCCATTATAATCATCTATTTTTGTGCTGATAAAAGATCTATACACTTTTATCAACGCATCAATTACTTCTCTTTAAATTCTTTAATGATCAGTTTTTCTTTAAACCGTACATCATAGATAGAAACTACTTTTGTATCATAACGTCTGGCCCATCGTTCAGCCTGTTCTTTAATTACCGTACAGTAAAAACCTGTTCCGAAATCCTTTGTGATACGACCTTTGCGTATTTCTGGCTTTTCCAAGGCTTGATACCCTCCATGGTATACTGTCATCATTCCCATTCGAACTACTCCTTATCCCAAACACTGCTTTTTGATTTTTGCCATTCTTTATTTCAAGAACATCTCCAAACAAGTATTCCATCTACATCCTCCACATATTTCACGAAAACTGGAGTCTCTCTTGCTATATGAACAGGTGTTTGTTATAATAACTTAGGTGCTACCATAACGGTAGGCGGTTAGTTCTCTTTCAGAGGACTGTGACCTCTGTTTACATAGAAATCCGTTTTCGGAAATCATTGAATGGAGGACTTGCTTATGCTCACCATTAGTGACCTGATTGCAGTAATTGCACTTTGTGCAACTTTCTATAGTCTTGGTTATCTGCATGGACAGCATGATTCCAAGACACAAAAATAACCGCCCTGTCCTCAGAAAACTTGGCGGTCATTTTTGATTACAATTTTACCAAGGACTAACCGTCTATCGGTAGCACCTTTTTCTATAATTATAGTATCATTCAACCGCAATTATGTCAAACATCTATTCCATTTTCAAGACTCTATTTAATCCCTACGTGTTACTGTTCACTCCGTTCACAGCAACCCTACAGTAAGTTTACACTATCAAATACAGTAGAAAACTTGAGTCCAATAATAGAATGTGATATACCTTATCAAAAGAGAACAACCGCCCACAAGGGGTTGCTCTCGATAATAGGAATAGAAATGCCACCCTGCTACCGGTCAAAGTTTAGGGGTGGTTTTTCTATACGAAAAATTACTTCATCGACATCATCTCCACTCTATGTAGAATAGAAGGCAACCACCCTGCAACACGATTGTTTTGCAGTAAGTTTAGCACAATTTGGAGTATCAAGCAAGAATATTAGTTACTGATCAACTGTTCCCAGAATTCTCCACCCATTTGACAGCCACCCCTGATTGTGCTTTAATGAGGATATCAAATATTAGGAGGCGGTAGCTATGGGACTTCTTATAATCGGCTCAATGATGCTCCTTGGTGGTATCTATCTAATTTTTGCTCTAGTATGGTGGATTCTGCAGATCATCGCAAACTGGAATATTTTCACCAAAGCCGGTGAGGCAGGTTGGAAAAGTATTATTCCAATCTATGGTGATTATGTTTCCTACAAAATTGCCTGGCAGACATCTTATTTCTGGCTGAGCTTTATACTTGGAATAGTAGCTTCTTATGTAGCCAGTGCAAATCTTAATGAAAGTATGTTTCTTGCAGTGATTGTTACTCTGCTTAGGATTGTACTTACAGTGATCAATATCATGTATTGTGTAAAACTGTCAAGAGCATTTGGACACGGTATCGGTTTTGCAATCGGGCTCATCTTGCTGCAGCCGATTTTCTTGCTGATCCTCGGTTTTGGGTCTGACCAGTACTACGGTGCAGACAGATAACACAACAAATAACTCTTATAATGAAGGAAGGCATCTGAGATTTCTCCCAGATGCCTTTTTATTATTTAATATTCTGCTTTCACTGCCCAACGCATTTTGGTTGATCTGGCGCGTCCGTTCTGTGCGCATTCCTGCGCGGATGGGCGTACAACGTCTTTTGCATAATCGGAATAGATTCCTGCTTTGTATCCTGCCTTGAGGGCTTTTTTGACAAGTTTGTCTTCTCCGGAATGGAAGGTCAGGATTGCAACGCGTCCACCCGGTTTCAGGGCATCCGGAAGCTTCTCCATGAACTCATAAAGAACTTCAAATTCACGGTTTACATCAATTCGAAGTGCCTGGAATACTCTCTGACAGGTTTTGCGGATGGTGTCCTTCTTTTCTTTTTCCGGAAGGAAATCCAGAGTTTTCTCTATGATCTCACGAAGTTTTGTGGTTGTGTCCACACGATTTCCCTTTCGGATCTCATCTGTGATCGCTTTTGCAATTTCCTCGCAGTACGGCTCATCAGAATTTTCATACAGCATTCCCGCAAGTTCCTCACGGCTGATTTTGTCCAGGCGCTCTGCTGCACTGATCCCTTTTTCCTGATTTAATCTGAGATCCAGAGGACCATCCGCGCGGAAGGAAAAACCTCTCTTTGGATTGTCGATCTGCATGGAAGATACGCCGAGATCGGCAAGGATAAAGTCAAATCCACCGGCTTCTTTTGCTATTTCATCAATTGTACAGAAATTCTGAAGCTTAACGGTCAGAATATCCTCTCCAAAGCCCTGCTCTGCGAGACGTTTACGTGTCTTTGCAGACTCTTCCGGGTCTACATCTGTCGCATACATATGTCCCTTTCCCTGCAGACATTCCATCATAGCCTTTGTGTGTCCGCCGTAGCCGAGGGTTGCATCGAATCCTGTCTCGCCCGGCTGGATCTTTAGAAAATCCAGAATTTCATTTACCATGATGGAAATGTGCATCCCTGCCGGTGTATTTCCTTTGCTGATTACATGCTCAATCGTATCTTTGTATTTCTCTGGATTTAATTCTTTATATTTTTCTTCGAATTTACGCGGATATTTTCCTTTATATCGCACTCTTCGTTTATGTGGTGTCTGTGTTTCCTGTTCCATTTTATTTCTCCCTGTCTTTATATTTGATAATCTTTTTTCTCTATGCAATTACAGATTGGTTCCAGTGATGGCATTGCTTTATTATAACTGCAGCTCCTTTTTTATAAATTCCTCTACTATATTTAATGCAGTCTCACTCATAAATCCACGCCATCCATGTCCGGCATTTTTCAGTTTGACGAATTCTACTTCTTTATCCATCTGTTTCAATGCTTCATATAAAATGCAGGACTGATTAAATGGAACAAGCGGATCGCTGCCGCCATGCATGATAAGGATCGGAGGAGTCTTACGATCACGCTTAAGATGAACAACCGGATTGGTCGGATAAACATCTTCCGGATGATCATGAAGTGATTTTCCACCGATCAGTATTCCGGCCGGGCTGGTACTTGAATCATGATCAATAACTGCAGGATGCTGTGCGGCTGCCATAAGGTCCGTTGGACCAAACCAGTCAACAATACAGTCAACCTCCGTGCTGACTTCCGGATATTCATCCGGCAGATATTTTGTATCACCGGTGATTCCTGCGATCAATGCACTGTGGGCTCCGCTTGAATCGCCCCAGAGAGCAATCTTATCTGTATCAATATGGTAACTCCGTCCATTTAAACGTAAGAAACGAATTGCAGTTTTGACGTCTATTACCTGTGCCGGAAATGGAGCCAGCTCACTTTCTCTGTGCTCTACAATTGCTACTGCATATCCTCTTTCACACATCCTCGCCAACGTGGGAAGGCTCTGAAAAAGATTCTGTTTATGCCAGGAAGAACCCTGTACATATACGATCAATGGCCATTTCAGATCCTGGCCGAATACTGTTGGTGTCATGATTTGAAGGTGTAATTTCTTTCCACTGTGTTCTGCATATTCTATATCGGGATATAGTTCTGTACAGTATCCAAACGTATCTTCTGCTTCTATTTCTCTGACACCTTCCGGAAGTTCTTCACTCTCCGGAAAATTCAGTTTCTCCATAGGGGACAGTATTTTTTTCACTTTTTTCCTCCATATATCTGTATCTTTTAATGCTGATTTTAACATCCATACTGACAAATAGCAAGCATGACGAAAAAGGTACTTCGATTCTGTCTTTAAACTGTCCCCTTATTTTTTCTAAAAACTGCGTCTTTATTAATGTACAGTTCTATTGTAAAGTATAGCCCAAGTAAAACATATCAAAAAGGGATGTTAAATATATTATTCCCGGGAAAGGACTTATTGTCATGGCAAACACAAATGTACAGACAGCAGCAAACGATCGCGAATTTTCTTCTTCCGTTCAGTTTCTTACCGTAACCGCTATTTTTGTAGCACTGACTTACATCTTTACCGCTTTTATTAATGTACGACTTCCAATCGCAGCAAACGGCGGTCTGATTCATCTTGGAAATGTACCGCTGTTCATCGGCGCGATCATCTTCGGCAAAAAGACTGGTGCCATTGCCGGCGGAGTTGGAATGGGACTTTTTGATCTGCTTTCCGGATGGACATTATGGGCTCCATTTACACTTGTAATCGTTGGATTGATGGGATTCACAGTAGGAAAGCTTACAGAAGATGAAAAACACCAGAATTTCAAATGGTATGTGATTGCAATCGCAGCAGCATGTGTGATCAAAGTTGTCGGCTACTACATTGCTGAAGTCGTTATTTACGGAAACCCAGTCGCACCGGTTGCTTCCATTCCTGGAAACCTGGTACAGATTGGTGTGGCAGCAGTGATCACTCTTGTTGTTATCGCACCACTGAATGTGGCAGCTAAAAGAACTGGATTAAAAAAATAAGAATTGTTTAAGAAGGGATTGATCTTATGTATAAAATTATGACACCGGGACCGACACAGGTTGCAGAAAATGTGCGTCTGGCCCGCAGCAGAGAATGTACAAACCCTGACCTTGATACAGATTTTGTAGAATTTTATAAAGAGACCTGCGAAGAGATCAGCCGACTTCTTCATACAGAAAATGAAACCCTCATCCTTGGTGGTGAGGGAATTCTTGGACTTGAGGCAGCCTGTGCTTCTTTGACAGAGCCAGGTGATCGCGTCCTTGTCCTCGACAACGGAATCTACGGCAGAGGTTTCGCTGATTTTGTTTCCATGTATGGTGGATGTCCGGAACTCTACTCCAGAGATTACCATGAAACTCTTGATGTACAGGAACTGGAAAACTTCCTCAAAGATCATCATGATTACAAGTATGCAACCGTTGTCCATGGTGATACACCAAGTGGTATGCTGAATGATATTTCAGCAATCTGCCCGCTTCTTAAGAAATATGGTATCATGACTGTTGTTGATTCTGTATCTGCTTCTTTTGGAGAACCAATGCGTATCTCTGACTGGCAGGTTGATATCATGTGTGGTGGTTCTCAGAAGGTTGTCTCAGCACCTCCAGGCCTTACATTTGTAGTCATCAGCGATGATGCAAAAAAAGCCATGTGTGATCGTAAAACTCCGATTGCTTCTTTCTACGCTAACCTGACTACTTTTGCACATTATTATGAAGAAAAATGGTTTCCATACACCATGCCGATCAGTGATATCTACGGACTGCGTGCCGCTATCGACAATATTGCTGCTGACCCGGATATCCTGGAACGCCATGATAAAATTGCCAGAGCATCCCGTAAAGCAATTACCGGTGCAGGCCTGAACCTTTACGCTAAGAGCGGTTTTTCCGCTACCGTAACTGTATTTGAGGTGCCGGAAGAAACCACTGCGGCTGCAATCATCGACGGAGTCAAAAAGGACTACAATATCCTGCTTGCAGGTTCATTTGATGTTCTTGCGGGCAAAGTTATCCGCATCGGCCATATGGGAAATAATGCTGATTTCTATAAAATACGTGAAGTTTTCGCTGCTCTGGATGGAACTCTCGCCAAACTTGGTGTTCCGCTTAAAGGAAGTATGGAAGAGATCTTCTGTGAAAATATGAAATAAAATATTTAAAGAAAAGAGAAAATTATTATGAACAATAATCTGAAAAAATTAATCCTCGCTGCCTTATTCGCAGCACTCTCCTGTGTGGCAACCATGTCCATCCGTATTCCAACACCGGGAACAGGCGGATACATCCATCCGGGTGATGCCATCGTAATTCTGTCCGGTGTAATTCTTGGTCCTGTATGGGGATTCCTTGCAGGCGGTATCGGATCTGCCATGTCTGATCTGATCGGTGGCTATTTTGTTTATGTTCCGATTACTTTTGTCATTAAAGGACTGGTTGCACTGGCGGCCGGACTTCTGTATCAGAAAATAGGCAAAACCCAGAAAAGCCGTTACACAGCTGTCGTTCTTGGTGGTATTGCAGACATCATCCTTGTTGCAGGTGGATATTTTGTATGCGAATACTTTATCTACGGAGCAGGTGCTGCTGCCAGCATCCCGGCAAACATCATCCAGGGTGTTGGTGGACTTGTTATTTCCTGTATTCTTTATCCAATCCTGATTTCTGTTCCGAATGTACGTCAGATGACTGCAGCGACACGATAAATATGATGAGATAAACAGAGAGAAGCCCTCAGTAGTGCGATTACCGGGGGCTTCTTCCTGTTTATTTATAACTTAGAATAAACGTTTCTTTGTCTTATCCAGTGGATCAGATAAAGTACTCAATGACTTCTTCCGGTACAGTCTTTGTCTTTTCATTATAGATAAGGACTGCTTCTCTTTCTTCTACCGGTCCCAGAGAATAAATTTCCTCATTTTTCTGATTAAAATACTTAAACGGAACCTCTCGATTGTAACTTCTCGGGTGATTCCAGTCCATCCGTATATCTTTCTGTTCGTATGGTTTATCCCAGTAATAGGGATCAAAGAGAAGAATATTTCCATTATCCACTCCGGTCATCAGAATATAATGTTCCTCCTCAAGATACAGGCGCACCACCGCCACACCGCCGTGATTCAGTGCATGATTGATGCGGCTCTCCTCACTTATGTATACACTTCGTCCTGACAGGTATTCACTGCTCACGGACATGATCCCCAGATCTCCATACTCGTTCAGCCAGTTGCTTAAAAACATCATGGCAGCTCTGGAGGTTCCGCGCTTGCCCGGGATTCCCTCTTTACTGTGGCAATCCAGACAATAAAGCATCATATTTCGGATTGCTTCGGGCGGGATTTCCTCCCGTTCAAACAGATATGCCAGTGCATTCATCATAGATGTCGGTCCACAGTCATATTCTGATAATTGGTAATGTAATGGATTTTTCATAATAATCTCTCTCTGGTATAAACTGGGAAGCAACCTTTAGTTCTTCCCAGATCATTTTATCTCCTTTTTCCGTCAATGCTGTTGCTTATAGTTCTCTATGTATGCAAGAATCTGCTCCGGATCGTCCATGAATTTACATAGTTCCAGATTAGCCTCATCCATAAATTTTTCTTTGGCCGTATGCTCAAGCAACGCTTTCATTCCATCATAATATCCATTAATGTTATATAGCACAATTGGACGATCCAGTCTGTGCAGACTTTTGAGTGTCAGAATTTCAAAAAACTCTTCATAAGTTCCAATTCCGCCAGGTGTCACGATCGTTGCATCTGATCGTTCTTCAAGAAGTTTCTTGCGCTCACGCATGGTTTCTGTAAAAATAAATTCGCTGCAGTTCTCATACAGAACTCCCGGCTTATCAAAGAAACGTGGGGCAATGCCGAGAATATAGCCTTTTTCTGCATCAACACCTCTGGCTGCTGCCCCCATCATTCCGGTCGTACCGCCTCCAAACACAAGACCATGCCCTCGCTTTGCCATCATTTTGCCAAGTTCTTCCGTTTTTTCATAATAGATCTGCTCCAGCTGTGCGCTGGAAGCTCCATAAATGCATATGTTCATAATTTACTCCAATCCGGCAAAGAACAGTTCATAAAAATCATCTTCACCCTCCAGCATTGGAGAATTTTCTCCACCGCCATTGGTACTTCTGCGCATAGTCGCATAAAAATCTTCTCCTGCTGTAATAAGATCCATGTCATATATCTCGTATCCCAGCTCACGGCATTTGCTGCAAAAGGCACTAAGTGGCTGTGCATCTTTCCGCGTCTCCAGAAGTTCTGCCCGAAGTACCGGATCACGAAGAGCTTTGCTTTTTAATTCGTCTAACATTTCTGTAATTCCCATGCTGTTTCCTCCTTGCTGAAAATGTTCTTGCGATTACGACCATTTAACTTTTCCATTTCGTATAGACATGTTATATTCTTTTTTGCATTTCAAACGATACGGATATTTTTTACGGGTTACCAGATAAAGACTCTTATTCATATTAGCTCTCTGCATACTGCAGTCGATCATCTTCCATGTATTTCCAATTTTTACTTCACACCATCCATGAGGAGACAATGGTGCTTTTGGTCCTCTTGCAGTGACTGCTCCAACAGCAACTCTGGTATCATATCCAAGAACTCTTCCTATGTAGGCCATCGCGGAAGCATAACGATAACAATTTCCCTTTTTCGATGAAAACATGTAATTAGCACAGGAAGCAATTTTTCGCGCAGATGGTTCTCCATCTGTCATTCGGTGATAAGGATATTTCAACAGTGCCTGAAAACACTTTTTGAGGCGTTTCTGACTGCTGAGTTTAGAACTTGAATATTTCGTAACAAAAGAAACCGCCTGCCTTATTTCTTTCGTCGTAACTCTCACACCATTTTCATCCACATAATAATATCCGCCAGATTTTGATCTCACAATTTTGTTAGTAGCCAGTTTATAATTACCTTCAAAATAATAATATCGTGTCCCCCCGATTTTGCGCCAGCCCTTTATCATTTTTCCCTTAACAGCATAATATTTCGCCCCACTTCTACTGTACCAGCCTGTATACAGCCTGTTATTCTGATATACTTTTCCTGAAACTACTTTAACTTCTTCCGGAACCGAAGATGCATTTACCAGCATTTCACAGCCTGAAAAAGTCAGGATAACTGCTATCGCAACAGCGGCCAATTTCATCGATATCTTCTGTATCTTATTCATTTGTATTTTCTCCTTCCAATCTGAGTATACTATTTTTTATTGTAACAGATTCTATTTTACTCTTCATCTATGAAATTTATCCTATATTCCGTCATTCCGCCGGTTTCTGATAGAAATTTCTTTACTAATTCTGTGGTGTTGTCTGAATATAAGATACCACATCTTCCTTATATAATTCAAGAAGAGTCTTCTTCTTTGCGCTGACTGCAAAGCCATGAATCTTCAGTCCATTTTTCTTTACATAATCGATCATATCCTGATATCTGTTCGGGGAGTCAGTTGTCTGTCCCATCATAGAAAGAATCTCGTCATGATCCCGTATGTAAGAAAGCATACTGGTAAAATGAGTCTGCATGATTTCTTCATCATTTGCCTCTGCCACATCGCTAAGATCTGAATTATCCAAAAGAGACAGATATGGATACTTTTCTCTGTCCCAACTAAGGCCCATTCCGGATGGCAGTGGATAGAACCCAATGTTTGGTTCCACGCAATAACCATCCTCATCTTCTGTATGAACTGCACACCATAGGGCTCCCCATTCCAGTTCTTTCTGATCTGAAAACTTCTGAAACCACTCGATAAAATCATCATAATCCATGATGTTATTAATGGAAACATAAGCGAGGTACCAGTCGTTATCATTGTATCCTGCAATCTCCTCTTTAGAATACTGAATACTTTCCTGTTTCCGAGCCTCTGTGTTCATTTTTGTTTCTTTACCGTTTTCGTCAACTTCCCACGCCGACCATGCATCCTCGTCTCCCGGAAGGTAGAACTGCATGATCGGGCGATTCAGGATATTATTATCATAAAGAGTAAGCTTTCCCCGCACCAGATGTCCGCTGACAGAAGTAAATTTTCCCGTCCAGCTTGAAGTCTGCGGAATGACGATGTCGTATTCCCCATAACCTCTCGGTATTGCATTGACCTGATCACGATGATTTCCCGGCAAAAACAATTCGGAATAAACAGATAGATCCAGATCCATTCTGGTCGTGATCATTTCCTCGTATTTTCCTGCAACTTCGTCTGGATCATAATAAAATTTTGATACCACCTTTGGTAAAATAAACACCGCACACAGAACAACTGCGAGGACTGCAGTTCCTACTGCCAGTCCTATTTTAATAAAAGTTCTGCGGATAGAACGCTGAATTTCTTTTATAAACTGCCTGTTAAGCTCATCCTCCTGTTGAACTCGGGATTCCCCGGCAGACTTACTTTTTTCTATTATGTTGCCCTCTTTCTTACTGTCTTGTCGTTCTATTCTCTGATTTTCGTCATTCAAATCATCCGAACCCCCTGGCTCACTCTCCAAATCAGAAAGATTGGGTATCGTACCTTCTTCATAAAGAAATTCACTGATTGCATCCTGTTTTTCGATTTCCGCTTCTATCTTTTTTTTGGTACTGTCTTCCAGTTTACCCTGCTTATATAATTTCAATAACTCTCGATATGTCATTTCATTTTCTCCTCTCCACCAACTCTGTTTTATCGGATTCTGCAAACATACCTCGTACTGTTTTTACACTTTTTGCCTGTCTATTCTCTTTTTAATTCTTCCAAATCTTTCTTTAATTCTTTCTTTGCCCTGTATGCCAACACGCGTACATTCTCCGGCGTGATATGTAAAACTGCCGCAATCTCTTTCTGCGACATTCCGCCAAAATACTGCATCTGAATCACTTCTCGTTTCTTTATCTCCAGTCTGCGGATTGCCTGATAAAGCATTCGTCGGTTTTCTTCCTCGATGATTTTTTCAAGCAGCTCCTCATCTGTTTTTTTCTCCAGAAAATACTCCTGTTCATTCATGAGAATCTCCCTGGATTTCTTTTTCTGCTGATTGTAAAACAGATTTCGTGCCACCATATAAAGCCATGCGCGCATGTTTGTATGTCCGTCCGGCAATGCCAGCAAAGCTTTGAGAAATGTCTCATGAAGCAGGTCTTCCGCCAGATACCAGTCCCCACATAGAGAATACAGATACAGGTAAAGTTCTTTCTGATAAAAACTGTAAAGTTTTAATAAGATTTCATTATCCACATCGGCATTCCCCCTTCCCGAATTTTTTCTCTTTCACCAATATAACATCTGAATGCAGAAAATGTTACACAATAAAAAGCCAGGTTACTGTTCACTCCGTTCACAGCACCCTGGCTTTTTGTTATTTTACGTCTGCTTCTCTGTCAGCGGCAGTGTCAGTAGCACTGCCAGTACAGTTGCCATGTTGTTCATGATTCCGTCATTCCGCCGGTTTCTGATAGAATCTTCCAGATACCTGCTCTGTGCGGATTGCATTGATAAATGCCTGTGGATCGGTTTCTCTGACAGCCTTGATGACTTTCTCACTCTCAGCACTTGATACAACAGAATAAACCACATAGCGTTCACAATGGCCATAAGAACCTTCTCCCTCAAGGATCGTTGCACCGTGGTTGCACTCTTCTGAAATTGCATCACTTACTTCCTGCGGATGATTGGTCACAACAAAAAGAGTCTTCTGTTGATACTTTTTGTACAACACATGCAATACCTGTGTGGATGCATACTGGAAAATAATAGAGTAAAGTGCTTTATCCCAACCAAAAAGAATACCTGCTGCAATAAGTATCACTGCATTCAATCCCAGTACAATATTAAAAGAATCTACACCTTTCTTATCTGAAAGATAAATGGCGATAAAATCGGTTCCTCCTGTCGTGGCATTCATCATAAGACAGATACTGATCACCAGTCCATTGATCATTCCACCAAAAATACTGATCAGCAACGTATCATAGGTGATCGTCCAGCTTGGAATAATATCTGTAAAAAAACCTGTAAGAAAAATCATCAGACAGGAATACAATGTGAATTTCTTCCCAATAAAACGAAATCCTATATAAACCGGAATCGCATTCAGTATTACGTTTACAAACGTATATGGGATTGCAATATGCAGGAACATATCTGCCATACGCTGAATCAGGATTGTCAGACCAGTTGCTCCTCCCGGATACAATCCTCCTGTCCTGACAAATGATTTGATGTTGATTGCCATCAATAATGAAGCCAGAAAGATTACCAGAATCCTCTTTCCATCTTCTTTCACGCTAAACTTCATAATCCGTTTCCTCCGCTGTATTTTATATATTAGACGCAAGGTTTTCCCCTCTTTATATAGCAATCATAACAGAACAAAGCGGACAAGTCTACTTCAAACTCCATATATAAAGTAAAATAAAAAATCCCTCCTGTGAACCAAAACTCTACAGAAGGGATTTTTCTTATTTTATCAGGTGTGAATCTATGAGGAAGATTATTTAGCTTCTTCAGTTGTTTCTTCCTCAGGTGTTACGGTTTCCGGTACAGCTCCATTGTGGACAGCAACAACTGTCACTACAACAGCTTCCGGATCATCTTTAATATCGATGTCTTTATCTTTTGCAATGCTCAGATCTTTGACACGAATAGTATCACCGACCTTCAGTCCGGATGCATCTACTTCTACTTTGTCGACCAGTGCTGACGGATAAGCTCTGTAGTTTACTTCCTCCATGTTTTCCTGAAGGACACCACCCATTACTTTGTCATGATTTATAATCACGATCTCTGCAACTGAATGTACTTTCTCATTGCTTACCAGTGCCTGGAAATCAATCTCATCAACTCTGCCTGCCAGTGGGTTGAAGTCAACCTCTTTGATCAGTGCATCGTATGTCTGACCATCTACATCCAGCATAACCTGGCTTCCTTTGTGGTCAGTCTTTAACAGTTTGTCAACCTCTGTCTTAAGCATTTTTACTGGAATGGATCCTTCGATCTCACGACCGAATACATTACCTGTAACGTATCCTTCTCTTCTCAGTCTTTTTGCTTTGACATCCATGCTTCTTTTTTCAGCTTTTAAAGTATTCATTTGTCTTTTCCTCCAAAAATCTGATGCTTAGCAGCCTTCAACTTTGTTTTGTGAAAGGAGGTTTTGTTAAGTACTGTTTTCTTTTTACGGTTAGAAGTATAGCACTATGTTGTGAAACAGATTAACCAAACATTAAATTATTTCGCTTGAAATTTTGTTGATTTTTCAAAATTGTATGCACAATAACGTCGGGAGCAAGATTTTTATTTGCTTTCTTTTGCTTTCTTCTCTGCCAGTATCTCTTCTGCCATCTCAACCTCAGTCTTCTCATCCTTCGGAAGGATCACGTTCAGGATGATGGCAAACAGCGCTGCCGGAACGATACCTGAACCTCCAAAGATCAGATTAATGCTTTCCGGAAGCTGTGCGAGAACTGCGGAGTTGGATCCAAGTCCGTATCCCACACCAAGTGCAACAGAAACAATTGTTACATTTCTTGGAGATAATGGCCATTTTGTGATAAGCTGGATACCACTGATCACGATAGAGGAGAACATCATGACTGCAGCCCCACCCAGAACGCTCTGTGGCATGATTGAGATCAGTGCTGCAAGTTTCGGGAACAGACCGCACGCGATCAGGAATATTCCGCCAATACCGATAGAATAGCGGTTTACAACTTTATTCATGGCAACCAGACCTACGTTCTGGCTGAAGGATGTATTTGGAAGGACACCAAATACTGCTGCAAGTGAAGAACCAAGTCCGTCACACATAACGCCACCGGAAAGTTCTTTATCAGTAGCTTCTCTTCCAAGTCCACCCTCTGTGATACCGGAAATATCACCGACAGTCTCTACTGCTGTTACCACAAACATAATGCAGATCGGTACGATCGCCTTCGGATCAAATACCCATTTGACAGGCATGATCTTCGGAATTGCGAACCAGGATGCATCTGCAACCTTACTCCAGTTGATCACCCATGATTTTGTTGCTTCAATTGTCGCACCTGTCTCATCTACATATGTAAAAGTTGTAGGAAGAAACATTGCCATGACTGTTACCAGAATATATCCGACAATGATACCGAGCAGAATAGATGAAAAGCTGGTGAATCCCTTTGTTCCATGCTTCAGTGCAATGATAACGATCAAAACTACTGTACCGACAAACAGGTTTTCCAGTGAACCATAATCCGGTGCTGTGCTTCCACCGCCAAAAGATCCAATACCAACAGAAATCAGTGAAAGGCCGATAGATAATACAACTGTACCGGTTACAACTGCCGGGAAAAACTTACGCAGAGGCTTCAGAAATCCTCCAAGTACGGTTTCAAACAGACCTCCAATGAAGGATGCTGCCATGATTGCTCCATAACCGGCTACTCCACTTCCCATCGTGACTGCAACGCTTCTGCAGACTCCAATAAATCCTGAACTGGTTCCCATAACAATCGGCAGTCTGCCGCCAACCGGTCCAATCGTATAGATCTGAACCAACGTTACGATTCCTGCGATCAGCATGGCATTCTGAAGGAGTGCCACCTGAAGATCACTTCCTGATTCAATTCCGCAGACACCTGTAATGATCAGAAGTGGTGTCAGGTTTCCGACAAACATTGCCAGAACATGCTGCAGACCGAGCGGAATTGCCAGCTTTAATGGCGGTTTGCCATCAAGGTCATATGGAGTTGCTGTGTTTTTTTCTTTTGTTTCCATATTCTTTCCTCTCTTTCGATTCTTTTACCGGGCAGTCATAATTGGAACATTACGAAGTAATTCCTATCGAAAAAAAAGAAACAGCAATTCCTTCTCCTTCGAAGTCCTCTGCTGTTTCCCTATCACGTGCGATCATGCCGTTCAACGCACTTACCGCTGCCTCGATTTACTTATTATATCAAATCTGCAAAGTCTGTCAAACTAAAACTTTTTGTGTTTCCATTACTCTTTTTAATAGTATTCATGATCGATCTGAATGACCGCAAAATATTTACTTCCCGGTAACTCATGAATCTTCTCTTTCAGAAAGTTAATGATCTCATTATCTGTATAGGATGTCTTCCTCGGCACCTCCACATCAAAGATCAGATTCGTTCTGGTTGAACCTTTGACCATTCGGAAATCATGCATACTGAAGGAATCATCCAGGAAATGCACCATCTCCCCGACTTTCGCCTTCATTGCAAGAACCTCCTCGTCATCCGTCACAATGGGATCCATATGGATCGTCGCTGAACAATGCAGTTTCTCCTGTAATTCATGTTCGATATGATCGATCTGCTCATGAATATCCTGAATATCACCATTTACATCAACTTCTGCATGAAGAGAGATCATCACCCGTCCCGGACCGTAATCATGCACGATCAGATCATGCACTCCATGTACCAGAGAATGTCCCAGCACAATGTTTTTAATCTCATCAATAAATTCCTGTTTCGGTGGCTGTCCCAGGAGAAGATCAATTGTTTCTTTCAGTGTAGAAGCGCCAGTGTAGAGAATGAAAAGTCCGACCAGTATACCAAACCATCCGTCAAGAAGTATTCCTGTATATTTGCTGATCGCAGTTGCAAGCAGAACCAGAGTCGTTGCCACAGTGTCACTGAGACTGTCCATTGCAGTTGCTTTCATCGCCGCACTCTCTATCTTTCTGCTCAGAAAATGGTTATAAAAAAACATATAGACTTTAACCAAAATGGAAGCGATCAGTATTCCAAATACCAGTCCACTGCTCTCAATCGGCTCCGGATTTCTCAGCTTTCCGACGGATGACCATATCAGTTCAAATCCCATGACCAGAATCGCCACAGATACGAGCAGACCGGAAATATACTCCATCCGTCCGTGTCCGAAAGGATGCTCTGGATCAGGTTTCTGTCCGGAAAGTTTAAATCCAATCAGAGTAATGATCGATGACCCGGCATCTGAAAGGTTGTTAAATGCATCTGCGGTGATTGCAATCGAGCCACTGATCGTGCCGGCCAGCCACTTACCAAGAAACAGCAGGATATTCAGCGCGATTCCTACTGCTCCGCTCAAGACTCCATATGCCTGTCTGACTTCCGGTGACTTATAATTTCTGCTGTCTTTAATAAAAAATGATGCCAGAAAATGAATCATCTCCTTACCCCTCTCCTATCATCACATAGCAATCAGAATTACTATGTAACTGCTCCATATTTCTGTTGAATGGTTAACATTAATATCAAAAAGAGACTCCTGTATGATCAAAAATACCATACCTGAGTCTCATTGATTTAATCATATACATGCGCGATTAGTCAAGAAAAACCTTATCCGACCAGATTTTTGATATCATTCTCCACAGTATCGATTCCTCTGATTCCGAAATTCTCAACCAGAATCTTCGCAACATTCGGAGAAAGGAATGCCGGCAGAGTCGGTCCAAGATGAATGTTCTTCACACCAAGTGAAAGAAGTGCCAGAAGCACGATCACTGCTTTCTGCTCATACCAGGCAATGTTATACACGATCGGGAGCTCATTGATATCATTCAGTTCAAAGATTTCTTTTAATTTCAGTGCAATCACTGCAAGAGAATAAGAATCGTTACACTGTCCGGCATCCAGTACCCGCGGAATACCGGCGATATCTCCCAGATTCAGCTTGTTGTACCTGTATTTTGCACATCCGGCTTCTTTCCGCATACACCTGATACGGTACACCCACTGCATCCTGCCGTTTCCTGACACTGAAAGCAAAACATTTTATTTTCCATGATATTTTCTCCTTACAGGTTTATTGTTATAGTATTCCCTATAAGGATGTGATTATAATCACTAAAAATCAAAAATACGCTTTAATCAAAAAACTCAATTCCCATTAACGTAAGTCCCTGTGCCGGAGCGGTCGGTCCTGAAACAGAACGATCACAGGCATCCAGAATCTTCTTCACATGTTCCGGCGGATACTGCCCGTTTCCTACCTGGATCAGTGTGCCAGCAATGATACGAACCATGTTATAAAGGAATCCTTCACCTCTAACGCGGATTGTCACGATATCACCATCACGCCAGATATCGATTCCTGTCAGTGTACGGACAGTAGATTTTACCTGTGCACCGGTTCCGCAAAAGCTTGCAAAATCATGACGTCCGATCAGATATGAGGTTGCTTCTCTCATCTTATCCACATCCAGTTTATAATGATAAAAATAAGAATACAGACGCTCTGTCGGAACCGGAAACTTTCGATTCAGTATGCGATATTCATATGTTTTTTCACTGTCACAATATCTTGGATGAAAATCCGGTTCTACCTCTTCTGACAGCTGAATACGGATATCCTCCGGCAGCCTCTGATTCAGTGCATAAGAAATTTTTTCACCCGGGATCCTCGTATTAGTATCAAAAACAGCTACATTTCCAAGTGCATGTACACCGGCATCCGTACGACTTGCACCCATAATTTCTATTTTTTCACCTAACAGTTCTGTCAGTGCATCATTAAGTACTCCCTGAATAGTGATTCCATTCGGCTGGATCTGCCATCCGCTGTAATTAGTTCCATCATAGGCAACAACAAGTCCAACTCTTTTCATCTTTTCCTCCATTCTTCCAAACAGTCTATGGTAAAAATGGCTCTTGCCTGTCGCAGCAAGAACCATTGATAACTCATCTTTTCTTACAATCCCGTCACACGAAATGCGATTGCAACCGCAAGATATGCGAACAGTATCAGATACGCAATATGATCTCTCTTTTTATATTTCAGTGGCTTCATCTGTGTACGGTTATCTCCGCCATGATAACAACGAGCTTCCATTGCCATCGCCAGATCATTTGCTCGACGAAATGCTGAAATAAACAACGGTACAAGAAGCGGTACCATGTTTTTTACTTTCTGAATCAGATTTCCATTTTCAAAATCTGCTCCACGTGCAATCTGTGCTTTCATGATCTTATCTGTTTCTTCCAGAAGAATTGGAATGAAACGAAGTGCAATCGACATCATCATTGCAATCTCATGTACCGGAACATGAATCTTATTCAACGGACGAAGACTTTTTTCCAGTCCGTCTGTCAGCTGATTCGGTGTCGTTGTCAGTGTCATAAGTGAAGACCCGATCACCAGATAGATCAGTCGTATTCCCATACGAACCGCCATGGACAGACCTTCTCTGGTAATCCTGAAGATTCCAAAGCTTACCAGCGTCTCTCCCGGTGTCAGAAATATATTGAACACCATTGTGATCAACAGAATCATAAAGATTGCCTTCAGACCCTTAAAAATAAATTTCACCGGTACAGTAGAAATCAGGATCATCCCTGCCAGAAACAGTGTTGCCACTGCATAACCGGCTATTGAACGAAATAAAAAAACAGAAACGATAAAGACCAGTGTACCGAAAAGCTTTGTTCTCGGATCCAGTCGGTGAATCATGGATTTCGCCGGATAATACTGCCCGATCGTGATATCTCTAATCATTCTGAGCTCCTCCTTTCAATAAGGGAGAGTTCATTTTGCAAAGTGCCTGCAGAATATCCTGCTTTGCTTCCTCTACCGTAGTATCAGAAGGATCTACCGGAAGTCCTTTTTCTTTCAGCGCATGCATGATATATGTGATCTGAGGCGCTGCAAGTCCCATTGCTTCCAGTTCTTTGTAATGAGTAAAAACTTTTTTCGGTGTATCGTCAAATGCAATCTTTCCATGATTGACAACTATCAGACGTTCCACATATTTGGCAACATCTTCCATACTGTGAGATACCAGAATAATTGTAATCCCCCGCACTTTGTGAAGTTCTGCAATCTGATCAAGTATCTCATCTCTCCCCTTTGGATCCAGACCTGCAGTCGGCTCATCCAGAATCAAAATCTTCGGATTCATTGCCAGTACTCCTGCAATTGCGACTCGTTTCTTCTGACCTCCGGAAAGATCGAATGGAGATTTTTTAAAATTCTTTTCTTTAAATCCAACCTGAAGCAGAGCCTTCTTTGCTTCTTCTTCAGCTTCTTCTCTGCTCTTGCCCTGGTTCATCGGTCCATAGCATACATCAGAAAGCACATCACTTTCAAAAAGCTGATGCTCCGGATACTGAAATACCAGTCCTACCTGACTTCTAAGTTCACGTCTGTTATACTTCTCAGCCCATACATCCTCGCCGTTATAAATTACGGTGCCTGAAGTCGGCTGGATCAGTGCATTCAGATGCTGGATCAGTGTTGACTTCCCACTGCCTGTATGTCCGATCACGCCGATAAACTGTCCATCAGGAATAGTGAGGTTAATATCCTTCAGTGCATGGATCTCATATGCGGTTCCAGGGCTGTATGTGTATGTTACATTTTTTAATTCTATTGACATAAGGCATTTACCAACTCTTCCGTAGTAAGGATTCCATCCGGAATATCTACTCCGGATTCTTTCAGTTCATGTGCCAGCAAAGTTACCTGCGGCACATCCAACCGATAATATTTCAGCTTTTCAACCTGGGAAAAGATTTCTCTCGGAGTTCCCTCCATAACTACATGTCCGTCATCCATGACAACCACTCTGTCTGCATCGATGACTTCTTCCATATAGTGTGTGATCAGAACCACCGTAACCTTTTCCTGTCGGTTCAACTGATGCACGGCTTCCAGAACCTCTTTTCGTCCATTTGGATCCAGCATAGCAGTAGGTTCATCCAACACAATGCACTGTGGACGCATTGCCATGACTCCTGCAATTGCCACACGCTGTTTCTGTCCACCAGAAAGTTTATTCGGTGAATGATGACGATATGCTGTCATTCCTGTCTTAGACAGACTTTCATCCACTCTTTTCCAGATATCTCCTGTTGATATCCCCATATTTTCCGGTCCAAATCCGACATCTTCCTCAACTACAGTTCCAATGATCTGATTATCCGGATTCTGAAATACCATGCCTGCCTTCTGGCGCACTTTCCAGAGTTCCGGTTCCTTAGTTGTATCAATTCCATCAATCCAGATTGTTCCTTCGGTCGGAAGCAAAAGGGCATTGATGTGCTTTGCAAACGTAGATTTACCAGAACCATTATGCCCAAGCACCGCTACAAATTCGCCTGCCTGAATATCCAGATCTACTCCATCAACAGCTCTCTGCGTAGCTTCTACATTTCCATCCTCGTCATATCTTAAATAGTCAAATGCAAGTTTTGCTGCTTTGATGATTCCCATCTCTTATAATCCTTTCAGGCTTCTTCGGAAGGCTCTCCGCCAGTCAGAGATTCTATCAGTTCCCATATTTCATCTCTTCCCTGCTTTGTCTCTGCTGAATAAGGAATCACGGTTGTTCCTTTTTTCAGCTGAAGGCCTTCTCTTATGGCTTTCAGATTCTTCTGAACCTGACTGCGCTTCAGTTTATCCAGTTTCGTTGCAATGATGATCGGATCATAACCGTTGTGTAAGATCCATTCATACATCTGTCTGTCATTTGCAGAAGGATCATGACGAATATCGATCAGAAGAAAGACTGCCTTAAGGTTACGGGAAGTATGAAGATAATTTTCAATCATTTTTCCCCATTTTTCTTTCTCTGCCGGTGTCACACGGGCATATCCATATCCCGGAAGATCCACCAGATCCAGTTCATCATTGATCTTGTAAAAATTGATTGTCTGTGTTTTACCGGGCTGGGCACTGGTACGGGCCAGAGCCTTGCGATTCATCAATCCATTAATCAGAGATGATTTACCCACATTGGATTTGCCTGCAAATGCGACCTCCGGCAGTCCGGTATCCGGAATCTTGCTGGTAATGCCGCACACAATATCTAAAACTGCACTTTTTATAACCATAAAATCCTCTTTCGGTAACTGTTTAACAGTTTCATTTTACAAGTGCTTCATGCAGCACTTCATTCATGTTATCTACAAAGGAGATTTTCAGACCGTCAAGAATTTCGCCATCCATCTCCTGAATATCCGGTTTATTTTCTTTCGGTACAAGCACCTGTTTGATCTTTGCATATTTGGCGGCAAGAAGTTTTTCTTTCAGCCCGCCAATAGGCAGTACATGTCCACGAAGTGTGATCTCACCGGTCATAGCCACATCTGCACGCACTTCTTTTCCAATGATTGCAGAAAGCATAGCCGTTGCCATAGTAATACCCGCTGAAGGCCCATCTTTCGGAACTGCACCTTCAGGAATATGTACATGAATATCATTCTCCTGGAAGAATTCCGGAGTGATACCATATTTATCTGCAACAGAACGAATATAGGAAATACCGGCCTGTGCAGATTCTTTCATGACATCTCCGAGCTGTCCGGTAAGAACAAGTTCTCCCTTGCCTGGCATTACATTGACTTCTATCTGCAGTGTATCACCGCCTACCTGTGTCCATGCAAGACCGCGGGCAATACCAATCTCATCCTTCTTATTCGCCATCAGATAATTATATCTGGCTTTTCCAAGATAATTTTCGAGGTTCTTATTATTAACTACAACCTTGTCCTGATTATTTTCCATAATCTCACGGGCTGCTTTGCGGCAAATCTGGCCAATCTTACGCTCCAGATCACGCACACCGGCTTCTCTTGTGTAAAGTGTAATGATCTTACGAAGTGCAGGTGTCTGAATCTTCAGTCTGCCTTCCGGAATTCCATTTACCTCCAGCTGCTTCGGAAGCAGATGTTTTTTCGCAATATGTTCTTTTTCATTTTCTGTATATCCGGAAATTTCAATAACTTCCATACGGTCAAGAAGTGGACGCGGAATAGCATCCATATCATTTGCCGTTGCAATAAAAAGGACTTCCGAAAGATCCTGCGGGATTTCCACATAATGATCGTTAAACCGACTGTTCTGTTCCGGGTCGAGTACTTCAAGAAGTGCTGCTGAGGTATCCCCCTTATAATCACTGCTTGTCTTATCTACCTCATCAAGAAGCATAAGCGGATTGCTGACTCCGGCCTGTGAAAGAGCTACCGTGATACGTCCCGGCATTGCACCCACATAAGTCTTACGATGTCCTCTGATTTCAGCCTCATCGCGAACTCCGCCAAGACAGATTCGTACATATTTCTTATGAAGAGCATCTGCTACTGATCTGGCAATAGATGTCTTACCGGTTCCAGGAGGTCCTACCAGGCAAAGAATCGGACTTTTGCCACCGGATGTCAGTTTACGTACCGCAAGAAACTCCATGATACGCTCCTTGACATCTTTCAGTCCGTAATGCCCTGCCTCAAGGATTTTCCATGCTTCTTCAAGGTCTGTAGAATCTTCGGATTTTTTATTCCACGGAAGTCCGAGAAGTGTTTCTATATAAGTGCTCAGAACGCTGCTTTCAGCAGCAGCATTATTCATACTTCTGAAACGGTCTATTTCTTTGTTCAGTTTGTCTTTTACTTCCTGAGGAGCCTCCAGAGCTGCTGTCTTCTGGCGATATTCTTCTGCCATATCTGCAGTATTTTCTTCACCAAGCTCCTCTCTTATCAGTTTTAACTGTTCTCTGAGAATATAATCTCTCTGATTTTTGTCAATATGTGCTTTTAATTTACGCTGCAGGTCATGTCCAATCTGTAATACTTCAATTTCGTTATTCAGGATTGCAGCCAGGACTTCATATTGTGACTCCAGACTGACTGCTTCCAGAATCTTCTGTTTATTCTGATAAGTCAGCGGAACATTTACCGCAATCTGGGAAATCAACTCTTCCAGTTCTGTAAGATTCATGATCTGCGCCGTCAGATCCTTGCTGATTTTACCACTTTCCATACAATATCTCTGGAAAAGTTCCTGAATACTCCTGAACATTGCCTCTCTGAGAGATTTCGTATAATGTTCTCCATCCTGCTCAAAAATTGCCGTCTCTGCTTTGAGAAACGGCTCTTCCTGTTCCAGACTGAGAAGTTCTGCCCGTTCAATTCCTTCTACAAGCACTCTGAGCAGATCATGCGGAAGCTTTACGACCTGCTTGATATAAGCAATAGTTCCCACCTGATACAGCTCAGACAACTCCGGTTTTTCTACTTCCGGATCTTTCTGTGTAACCAGAAAAATCTTCTGATCATGAAGCATTGCCGCCTCGATAGCTTTAATCGAACGTTCTCTGCTCACATCAAAATGTACGATCATGCCTGGAAGGATTGTTGTTCCACGCAAAGCGATTGCCGGAAGAATGCTAATTGGCTGTTTCATCTGTCTTCAATCCCTTCTTTAGGCCGTTTCCGGTTTTCCTGTTTTTCTGGAACGTGAGCTTCTTCTTGTGGTATTCTGCTGCACAGCAGGCTGCTCACTGTGAACGACTTCCGGTTCTCCGGTTCCGTCTACTGCATCTTTGGTGATGATGCATTTGCATATTGTGTCATCAGAAGGAGTACGGTACATCAGATCCATCAGGGATTTTTCCATGATAGACCGGAGTCCTCTGGCACCAGTCTTACGTTCCAGAGATTTTCTGGCAACTTCCTTGAGGGCTTCCTCCTGGAATTCCAGTTCTACTCCATCAAGTTCAAATAATTTGTGATACTGTTTTGTCAGAGAGTTTTTAGGCTCTTTGAGGATACGGATCAGAGCTTCTTCATCAAGTCCATCCAGTGTTACTACGATCGGCACACGTCCGATAAATTCCGGAATCAGACCATATTTAATAAAGTCTTCCGGCATTACTTCCTTCAGAACTTCTCCTATATTGCGCTCTTCCTGTACAGAAACATCTGCACCAAATCCGATAGATTTGGTATCCTGACGGGCTTCGATCGTTTTCTCAATTCCGTCAAATGCACCGCCACAGATAAAGAGAATGTTGGTGGTATCAATCTGAATAAATTCCTGATGCGGATGCTTACGGCCACCCTGCGGCGGAACGCTGGCAACTGTTCCTTCCAGAATTTTCAGAAGCGCCTGCTGTACACCTTCACCGGATACATCACGGGTGATTGATGCATTTTCGGACTTTCTTGTAATCTTATCGATTTCATCTATATAAATAATTCCATACTGTGCACGTTCAATATCGTAATCAGCGGCCTGAATGATCTTCAGAAGAATATTCTCAACATCTTCACCTACATAACCTGCTTCAGTAAGAGTTGTAGCATCTGCAATCGCAAATGGTACATTCAGAAGACGGGCAAGTGTCTGTGCCAGAAGAGTTTTACCGGAACCTGTCGGTCCAAGCATCAGGATATTACTTTTCTGCAGTTCCACATCAAGATTTTTGGATGCGGTAATTCTTTTGTAATGGTTATAGACAGCCACAGACAGAGCTTTTTTTGCTTCATCCTGTCCTATGACATAATCATCCAGAATCTTATGGATTTCTTCCGGTTTTAACAGATTGATATCTGAATCATAAACATCTTCTGTCCCATACGGTATCAGTTCCTCCTCCATAATCTCTGAACAAATGCCAATACATTCATCACAGATAAAAACACCATCCGGTCCGGCAATCAGCTTGCGAACCTGGTCTTCTGATTTGTGACAAAAAGAGCATCTGACTTTTCCATCTTTCATTTTTTCTGCCATAAATAATTCTCGTTTCCTTTCAGTTTGATATGGCACAAAAGGAACCCCCTGAAAAGAGGTTCCTTCTGTCTGCTTTATTTATGCTCGACAACACCATCGATCAGTCCGTATGCCTTTGCTTCTTCAGCAGTCATATAATTATCGCGGTCTGTGTCTTTTTCCACTACTTCGTAAGGCTGGCCCGTATTCTCTGCCAGAATTTCATTCAGTGTGCGTTTGGTCTGGGCAATATGATCTGCTACGATCTGAATTTCTGTTGCCTGACCCTGGGCCCCACCTGACGGCTGATGAATCATGATTGTTGAGTGCGGCAGGGCAAATCGCTTTCCCTTAGTTCCGCCTGCCAGAAGAAAAGCACCCATGCTGGCTGCCATTCCAAGACAGATTGTAGAAACATCGCACTTGATATATTTCATGGTATCGTAAATAGCCATACCTGCAGTTACAGAACCACCTGGGCTGTTGATATACAACTGAATATCCTTGCCAGGATCCTCTGCTTCCAGAAACAGAAGCTGTGCCACGATAACGCTGGCGCTGACGTCATTTACTTCTTCTCCAAGAAAGATGATACGGTCTTTCAGAAGACGGGAGTAAATATCATAGCTTCTTTCTCCTCTGCTGGTCTGTTCAATGACATATGGTACTAAACTCATATATAAATGCCTCCATTCGTCGATTCCATTCATTCAGGAATTACGTGCTTAGGCTTCCTTTGCTTCGTCAGCTACGAGAGTTACGGCTTTCTGAACAGCCATATCTTTCTTCATCTGCTCTAATTCGCGGTCACCAAGCAGTTCTTTGATTTTTTCAACTTCCATCTTGTATGCATCAGCCATTTTCTGGAATTCTTCATTAACTTCTTCGTCTGTTGGCTGAATATTTTCAACTTCTGCAATTTTTTCAAGAACCAGTCTTGTCTGGATTCTCTTCAGAGCCTGCGGTTTCATTTCTTCCTGCATTTTCTCAAGAGTCATTCCTGTAAACTGGAAGTACTGTTCCATTGTAAGTCCCTGAGACTGCATTCTTCTGGAGAAATCATCCAGCATCTGACGAACCTGAGTATTCAGCATAGCGTCCGGGATTTCCATCTCAGCGTTTTCAATTGCTTTATCTACTGCAGCATTTTCTTTTGCAGCGCGAGCTTCTTTTTCTTTCTTTTCTGTCAGGTTTTTCTTGATGTCTTCTTTGTACTCTGCAAGAGTATCGAATTCAGAAGCATCCTGAGCAAAATCATCATCCAGTTCCGGAAGTTCTTTTGCTTCTACTTTCTTAACGTCACACTGGAATACAGCTTCTTTACCAGCAAGTTCTTTTGCTGAATATTCTTCAGGGAATGTAACTTTAACTTCTACATGATCTCCGGCTTTGGATCCAACTAGCTGATCTTCAAATCCCGGAATGAAAGATCCTGAACCAAGTGTCAGCGGATAGTCTGTTCCTTTTCCACCTTCAAAAGCTTCTCCATCAACAAATCCTTCGAAATCGATTGTTGTGATGTCACCGTTTTCTGCTCCACGGTCTTCTACTGTAACTGTACGGGAGTTTTTCTCCTGTTCTTTCTTCAGTTCAGCTTCAACGTCTTCGTCTGTTACTTCTGTTTCAGACTTCGGTACTTCTACTCCTTTGTATTCACCAAGAGTAACTTCCGGTTTAACAGCAACTTCTGCTGTGAAGATGAAAGCTTTTCCTGGCTCAGCCTGTGTTACATCGATTTCCGGCTGAGAAACGATTTCAAGATCGCATTCTTCCAGTGCTTTGCTGTAGTGTTCCGGAATCAGAGCATTTGCAGCATCTTCAAGGAAGATTCCTTTGCCATACATCTGCTCGATCATTTTTCTAGGAGCTTTTCCTTTACGGAATCCTGGAAGAGTAATTCTTCCTTTTGCTTTCTGGTATGCAGCCTGCATAGCTTTCTCTAAATCTTCAGCAGAAACCTCAATTGTCAGTTTCGCCATGTTTTTTTCCAGTTTTTCCACCTGTAAACTCATGTTTCCTGTTCCTCCTTAATTCTCAGGTTAGATCTCTTATATCGTAGCCCGGCATTACACTTTGCGATGACACGACTACTTATATTCTACCTATATTATTATAATTTCTACACCGATTTGATACGGTCCAGACAACTGCATCTCTTTATTATAAGATACAATTACAGTCATTATCGTAGTATAGCACAACGCTTTAAAAAGCGCCAGTATTTTTTTATGAAAAAGCCCTGTTTTCCTTTATTTTCGCGTATAAACCACGGATTCAGCAATTTCGTCTGCCTTTTTTTCTCCCAGAAGCTGTCCGATCAGAGAAAGTGCAAAATCCACAGCAGTTCCAAGGCCTCTGCTGGTCGTCACATTTCCATCAGTAACAACTTTCTCAAGAGAACGTTCTGCACCTTCAAGTCCATCCATGCAGGACGGATATGCCGTTGCTTTTCTGCCCTCAAGAAATCCGAGTGATGCAAATACTGTCGGTGCGGCACAGATAGCAGCCACCTTACCGCCTTTATTATAGAAGTCAGTAAGAAGTACACGAAGCGGCTGATATTCTCCCAGATATTTTGTTCCCGGCATTCCGCCCGGAAGCACTAGCATATCTGCATCTGTAAAATCTGTTTCTGTAAATACAAGATCTGTCTGCATGCGGATTCCATGCGATGTTGTAATCTCATTTGAATCCCTGATCGAAACTGTTTTTATATCAATGTCTGCACGTCGCATAAGATCTACAACGGTCAGTCCCTCAATATCCTCAAATCCATCTGCAAGAAAAATATATACTTTTTTGCTCATAAAAAATGCCTCCTTTTTGCATTGTTTTATACAGGTTCTACGTCATTCAGTATAGCATTTCTTCAATAAAAGAGATATACTGAATCTGCAAAAGTGCCATACATTTTTTATAAAAAAACAGTATAAAGGAGTCTGACTTATGGAAATCGAAAGAAAATATCTGATAGAAAAAGAACAACTGCCAACTGACCTCTCCGATTATCCTTTTCACAGGATTGAACAGGGATATCTCTGTACTTCTCCTGTTGTCCGTATCCGCCGTCAGAATGATGAATATTTTCTCACCTATAAATCAAAAGGCCTCATGGCCAGAGAAGAATATAATCTTCCACTGACGCAGGAGGCCTATGAACATCTCAAGTCCAAAGCAGACGGGCTCGTTATTTCCAAAACCCGTTATCTGATTCCGGAAAAAGACGGACTTACGATCGAGCTGGATGTTTTTCATGATGATTACGAGGGACTGCTGCTCGCAGAAGTGGAATTTCCGTCCGAGGATGCAGCTAATACTTACATTGCTCCAACATGGTTCGGCCGCGATGTAACCTTCTCTTCTGACTATCACAACAGTACATTAAGTAAAGGAAAGAAGTAATTAATTCATATCTGTATGCTTTTTGAACGGAGCATGTGCCATATCGTCGTCCTCTGTCATCAGAAATTTTCTGATGGCAAACAGGATCGCGATTGCAATCACACCGATCAAAGTCTGTGATGGTTTCATATGTTCCACCACCATCTGTCTGGCTGTTGCAAACATCAATACTTCAACAACTGTCTGTGCCGAATGTCTGCAGAGCATCTTTACAAACTCGACTCCGACTACCAATGATAACGCATTTGCAAGAAATGTTGTAAAGAAATCTATATCCATGTCCAGAATCGGCATTTCTGTGATCGTGAAGATCAGGCGGATTCCGGCAAGTGCGATCACGATTAGAATAACAATTGAAAGTACGATTTCCGTATAGCGTGCAACATTATAAATCCATTCATTGAAACGTTTACGAACCTTGTGATTAAATTCTTTCTGCATAAAATCCTCCATAAAAAAATCTGCTTCGTTACTCTTTCATCGTACCATGTCTTTCTGTGTCCTGTCATGTATTTTCCTTTATACAAGAAAAAGCCATTGCATCTTTTTAAATACAACAGCTTTCTACGTTATATCAGAATACTTTCGTAGTCCACTTACTCATATCCCAGACTTCATTTACCACATCCTGGTAAAATTCCGGCTCATGACAGATCAGAAGAATACTTCCTCTGTATTCTTTGAGTGCACTCTTTAAGGCTTCTTTGGCATCGACATCCAGGTGGTTCGTCGGCTCGTCCAGAAGCAATACGTTCGTATCTCTGTTAACCAGTTTACACAGACGTACCTTCGCCTGCTCACCACCGCTCAAAACGCGGACCTGACTCTCTATATGCTTTGTGGTCAGACCACATTTTGCCAGTGCGGAACGGATCTCATACTGTGTATAGGAAGGAAATTCCTGCCACAGTTCTTCGATACAGGTTGTCTTGTTATCACCCTTTACTTCCTGCTCAAAATAACCCAGCTGCAGATTTTCTCCACGTTCACAGTTACCTTTGAGTGAAGGGATCAGGCCAAGAATACTTTTCAGAAGTGTTGTCTTTCCGATACCATTGGTTCCGACAAGAGCGATCTTCTGGCCTCGTTCCATTGTGAAGTTCAGTGGTTTTGACAGTGGCTCATCATATCCGATCACCAGATCGTGTGTCTCAAAGAGCATCTTGCCGGGCGTCCTTCCATAACGGAAATGAAATTCCGGCTTCGGTTTTTCTGCTGCCAGTTCGATCACATCCATCTTATCCAGCTTCTTCTGTCTGGACATTGCCATATTTCTTGTAGAAACTCTGGCCTTGTTTCTGGCAACGAAGTCCTTAAGTTCACTGATTTCCTGCTGCTGACGGCGATATGCTGCCTCGAGCTGTGCCTTCTTGACTGCATAGACTTCCTGGAAATGATCATAATCACCTACGTAACGGTTCAGCTCCTGATTTTCCATATGATAAATGATATTTACCACTTCGTTAAGGAATGGAATATCATGAGAGATCAGAATGAATGCATTTTCGTAATCCAGCAGATAACGTTTCAGCCATGCGATATGTTCTTCGTCGAGGTAGTTTGTCGGCTCGTCCAGAAGAAGGATATCCGGTTTTTCAAGGAGCAGTTTGCCCAGAAGCACTTTTGTTCTCTGTCCACCGCTCAGATCCGTCACATCACGGTCAAGACCCAGATCCAGAAGTCCAAGTGCTCTGGCAACCTCTTCTACCTTAGCATCGATCACATAAAAATCATGAAGGGTAAGCTCATCCTGAATTGTGCCGAGTTCTTCCATCAGCACATTCATTTCTTCCTCGTCTGCACTTCCGAGAAGATCACAGATTTCATTCATACGCTGTTCTTTTTGAAGCAGCGGATCAAATGCAGATTTCAGAACTTCCTGGATCGTCATACCTTTCTCCAGAACGGCATGCTGATCCAGATAGCCGGCATGAACATTTTTTGCCCATTCTACCTTGCCTTCATCCGGCATCAGTTTACCTGTAACAATACTCATAAATGTGGACTTTCCTTCACCGTTTGCGCCGACAAGTCCTATATGTTCGCCTTTTAAAAGCCGAAAAGATACATCCGCAAAAATTGCCCTGTCACCAAAGCCATGGGTCAGGTGTTCTACATTTAATATACTCATATAATACTGTCTCTTTCATTTATCTGATCTATACAGACTGCTGCACGTATTTGCGCTTCTGCAATCCTGATATCTCGTATTATAGCCGAAGCCATGTGGCGAATGCAACCGGTTTTATGTACAGTTTTTATGTAATAGGAACATTACAGAGCAATTTCATATCACATAAAAAAACGGCCATACATCATGTACAGTCGTTTTTTTACAGATCACTCTGCTTTTATTCTGTTTCGTTAAAGATCTTCTTATCCAGAGCGCCGTTCTGATGAGCAACAATTGTTGTGCAGACAGCATCACCGGTAATGTTGACTGCTGTTCTTGTCATATCAAGGATACGGTCGATACCCATGATCAGACCGATTGCCTCAACTGGAAGGCCTACTGAATTAAATACCATAGTCAGAGTAACCAGACCAACGCTCGGAACACCGGCGGTACCGATAGAAGCAAGTGTTGCTGTTCCTACAACGGTCACATAATCCATTGGAGTCAGATGAATTCCAAATGCCTGTGCAGCAAATACTACTGCAACACCCTGCATGATGGAAGTACCATCCATGTTAATGGTTGCACCAAGCGGGATAGTAAAGGAAGAAATCTTCTTGGACACGCCGACCTTCTTTGTAAGTGTGTCAATAGAAAGCGGAATGGTCGCATTGGATGTTGCTGTTGAGAATGCGAAAGCCATAACCGGGAAGAATTTCTTGATAAAGCGAATCGGATTCAGTCCTGTAAATACTTTCAGAAGAATCTGATATACACCGAAGCACTGGATTGCCAGAGCAAGCAGTACACCGATCATGTATTTTGCCAGCGGAATAAATGCGCTGAAACCAATGTTTGCAAATGTACGGCTGATCAGACAGAATACACCGATCGGAGCAAGACTCATGATCATCATGGTCATTTCCATCATGATATCGTTGAACTGGCTGAAGAAGTTTGCTACTGTCTCTGCACGCTCTCCCATCTTCGCAAGGATCACACCTACGATCAGTGCAAAAACGATTACCTGCAGCATTGTTCCGCTTGCCAGTGAGTTGATTGGGTTATCCGGAATGATATTCAGGATCGTATCTGTCAGAGATGTTGCCTCCATGGTCTCAACAGAAGCTGCTGATGTCTGGATTGCACTCATATCAAGGCCAACACCAGGGTTGATCAGATTACCGACAGAAAGTGCAACAACTACTGCCAGCGCTGTTGTAAACAGATAAAAGATCAGGGTTCTTACACCAACTGTTCCGAGCTTCTTGGTATCTCCGATTGACATACTTCCACATACCAGTGAACAGAATACCAGCGGTACAACCAGCATTTTCATCAGTCGGATAAATCCCTGTCCGACTACATACAGGATTCCTTCTACAATAACATCCTTCTTAAAGCTGCTGTCCGGAACCAGATAACAAAGTACGATACCAAGAATAGCACCTGCAAGCAGTGCGATAAAAATCTTCGTAGTCAGTCCGAGAGCTTTTTTGTTCGGAGTTTTTGCTTTTACATTTTTTTCTTTCATATTAATCCTCCGTTCTTTCATCCATGTACTCTTTCAGTGATTCTTTCCAGTCCGGCATATCGTACACTTCAATGATACGAAGGATAAAATTATCCAGAACAGCATATGGTGGTCTTACTGAAGATAAATCTGACTGTTCTGTCGGAACAGCTTTCAGTTCAATGCTCTTTCCTGCAAGTCTCAGAACCTCCTGAGCAAATTCAAGTCGGTTACATACACCGCTGCATGTTACATGATAGGTTCCATATTCATTGGTACTGATCAGATACAGAATCATTCTCGCAAGATCTTCTGCGCTGGTCGGAGAACCAAACTGGTCTGCTGCCACAGATAATGTTTTTCCTGCATCGGCAGCTTCCAGAACACGGTTTACAAAATTGTGTCCGCCATGACCATATACCCAGTTGCTTCGAATAATGAAATGTTTATGGGTAAACTCTTTTACATAGTTTTCACCGGCTCTTTTGGATCTTCCGTACACAGTCAGAGGATTGGTGTCATCAAACTCTGTGTAAGGTTTTTTACTCTGTCCGTCAAAAACATCATCTGTTGAGAGCTGCACGATCTTGGAACCACATTTACGAGCTACAATACTTAAGTTTCTTGCACCCAGTGCATTGACTCTGTATGCATGTTCCGGGTTTTTCTCACATTCAACTGTGTCAGTCATACCGGTACAGTTGATGATCACATCAGGACGGTTTACAGAACCAAAGTTGATGACTTCATCGGTATCTGTAATATCCAGATCATCGAGATCTGTATTCAGCACCTCGATCTGCAGTGGATCCAGTACATCATTCAGGGCACGTCCGATCTGTCCGGCAGCACCTGCTATCCATACTTTTAGCATATTATTCCTCCTTCATAAAAAGAGCGTTGATTCAGACAAAAAATCAACGCTTTCTCAATCTTTATATCCTTTAATATGTTACCAATTCAGCATTTCTCTGTCAAGAAAAAAACACATCCCGGCGGGATATTATCTGTGAACAGCTGTACATTTTCAGTACTATGTCATGTTGATATCAACAACTGTCAAATTGCTATTTTGCTGCAATCAGATATTTACGAATTCCATCCGCAAGTCCTTTTACCATCTTTTTCTGATAAGAGGCACTTTGCATCTTCCTGTCTTCGGTTGGATTTGACATATATCCCAGTTCAATCAGTGTTGTGGGAACTTTACTCCAGTTGTTTCCGCTCATGGAATCATTTTCCCAGATATATTCACGACGACATCCGGTAGCCTTTACATAGGAATCCAGAACTGCTTTGGAAAGTGCATAGCATTTTTTCGCCATCTTACTGCTGACAAAACGATTTCTGTGGCTGACACTGATCGTCAATGCACCATTTGCACTGGAAAAATCAACGTCATTTGCGTGAATCCGGAGATATACATCTGCCTTTGCTTTATTCGCAATTTTAGCACGCTGTACACAACTGATTGCTGTTTTGTTATCTTTACGCGTCAGAATTACTTTATATCCCTGCTTTTTCAGTTCTGCCTGTAATTTTTTGGCTATTTTTAAAGTAAGCTGATATTCATTAACCCTCGTCACACATCCCTGTGCTCCTGAAGTATCTTTTGACTTTCGTTCCCGTGCTCCCGGTCCTATCGGTTCATAGCCGCCGGTAACTTTTCCCGAATGTCCCGGATCAAGTACAACAACCGGTGTCCATACACCTTTGCTGTCGATTTTTCTTCCCTGAACTGTAGTGCTGGTTTTCATCTTTCCGGTTTTCTTGTCAAAATAGCGATATCTCTTTCCCACATACTGCCAACCGGTGCGCATGTTTCCTTTTGTGTCAAAGCAGTAATACTCATTTTCGATTTTGCAGAATCCCGTTTTCAATTTTCCATTCTGATAGTATTTTCGTTTGCCTGCCACAGTCTTCCAACCAGTGTAGGATCCTGCATTCTCTGCTGCCTGAACTGTAGCTGCTTTGAACGGTCCTTGATTTTCGTTTATCGCTGTATCAAACAATGTTCCGGCAATGAGCAGCAGGGTAAATAAAATACAGACAGATCTCTTGAACCTTTTCATACGTTTTCCCCTTCTATGCTAAGTAATTATACTGATGCCGTGAACTTTCACCCTGGCATCTTATACTATTCATTTTCTCATATCAGTTCAGGATTTTCAAGCTTCTGCCTCTATTTTCGCAGAATGCATAGCAGCTAACCTGTCTATTATCTTATTGCAGATCACAGTATAGGCCGCTCCAAACACATTCGCTCCGATACGAAGTGCAACCGCAGCCGGCATTCCAAATAGTCCAGCTGCAATAGATAATGCACCAAAGGTGTTAAACACTGTCTGCCATGCATAACCTGCTGAATATCCTACTCCAATTCCACCAATCATACCAATATAGGGATACATAGATTCCGGAAGCACCAGGTACAGCACGATAAAGATTGCACAACCTATAATGTTAAACTGCCATCTACTTCCAGATCTGGCAACACAATCATCGGTAAACGGAAGACATACTGACATACAGGCAATTCCTGCCCACATAGCTCTTGGAAGTCCAAGAAGATTCATAAACAGCATCGCACTTGATACAATAAGTGTCAGTTTCAGATACCATCTGCCACGTGCTGAATGCATATCAAATTCACGAAACAGATCCCGGAAGGTTCTTCTGTATGGTCTGTTTTTCTGATTCTTATAGAAAATGACCATACACAAGATCATACCTGCCGCAAGACCTTCCACTCGCTTAATGTATGATGCTCCAGTCACATCATAGCCAAGCAAAAGCAAATATCCCAGTACAAATGTGGAATGATTGTACATAATTACATTATGACACCCAAGAATCATCAAAAGAAGAATTGCAATCACATTTACTGCAAATGCAAGTACTGGTGACAGTGTATTTGCAAAACGTGGTGCTGTCATCAGGATAGCAAATATTCCGGCAATAGAGAGCAATCCATGTGATGTACGAATCCCAAAGTCCGCCTGTCTGAGCACAAGCACTGCCAACAGCACAGTTACACCTACGACACTGTTGTCATTTCCAATAAATTTGCTATACAATGACACCACCGCAACACAAAATATCATTACCAGATAGACTTTGAAATTATAGATTAAAATATGTCTGCGTTTTTCTTTCGGATCTGTGGTGTTTTTGATCAGCTGCTTCGAACCAGTCGAGCTTAGCTGAAGTTCCTGATAAAAAGTCATAAATTTCGCTCCTCTCGTACACTCGTACATTGTTTTATAAATAACTACACATACAAAATAGTTATCAAAAAGCGATGTACCGACTTTTATTTTTAACAAAGTGTAGAGAACTATACCGCAAAACCGACTGCAGGTCAAGAGAAGATTTTTGAGTAGTTGGAAAACAGATGGGCTTGAAGATGGAAAATAACTCTTTCTGATATTGCGCCTAATGCCTCGACAGTGCATCTTGAGTTGCATCTAAATATCTTTTGCGGATTACTTAATCGATTACAACGCATCTTCTTTTGCACTTTAATTGCATTTGTAGATTACTTAGTTTTCTGCAGTGCATCTTCTTTTGCATAACTAATTCATATGCAGATGTCTTATTTCTGTCAACTATGGACAAACGCATCCTCGACTTGTATTTTCCATATTTTGAAGATGTTCCCTAACAAACAATTGTATCTTGTTTTTCTTTCTATGGCACTTGAGGATGCTTGCAGCCCAGTAATTGCATCTTGCTTTTCTTTCTATAGCACTTGAAGATGCTTGCAGCCTGGTGATTGCATCTTGCTTTTCTTTCTATGGCACTTGAGGATACTTGCAGCCTGATGATTGCATCTTTATCTTGCTTTCTTTGCAAATTAAAGATGCTTTCCAGAAAATACTTGCATCTACATTTTATTTTTCTTCGACCTGCAGATACCTTCTTATCCCAAATATCATCTTCAAAGTGAAAATGCTTATCATCGCAGATACTTTTATAC